>Ga0111538_10001760_pt1 | contig 30412 bp, 22 predicted proteins | sample SoiMethybrSBSTD1_FD_79669 | JGI IMG/M metagenome (GOLD analysis project Ga0111538, IMG submission 79669) | Bulk soil microbial communities from a Populus tree surrounding site in Tennessee, USA - Soil MetaG P. TD hybrid SBSTD1 (version 2)... | ecosystem: Environmental > Terrestrial > Soil >... | reverse complement strand
TTCAAGCTCATCAGCGCACCGTGGACGAGAGCGAGGTTTAGTGACGTTGTTGGCCTTGCCTTGCGCTTTGATGCGCTGACCATTCCCCGTCCCGGCATGGTCAATGAAATGGAGTGGAGCGAGGTCGATTGGGATGCTGAACGCTGGACTATTCCAGCCGCCAAAATGAAGACTGGTTGGGACCATGTCGTGCCTTTGTCACGGCAGGCACTCGCAATCCTGCGCAACGTCCAGAAGCTGACCGGCCATCGCCGGTACGCGTTTTCCTGATCGAAGGACGCGCCGCTATCAAACAACACGCTCAACAAGCGCTTACGGCTGCTTGGCATTGACACCAAGACTGATCATTGTGCCCACGGATTCCGGACTACGTTCTCGACCCTGTCTCACCACGAAGAGATCAAGGACGCCAAGGCATGGGATGGCGATGTCGTCGAGCTGCAGCTCGCGCATCTCGATAATTCGACTGTGGAAGGGCTCTACAAGAAGCACGGACCGCTCGCGCTGATCGGCTCGCGCACCAAGCTGATGCAGCATTGGGCTGATCGGATCGACTACTGGCTCGATCCCAAGAAGGTGATGCCGATAAAGCGCGGCACGCAGGCCTGATGCTCTACGCTTTTCCGCCTAGGCAAACGCGCGCCTCGCGTGCCACGCTGCGCCCATGATTCTCGTCGTGAGTCAGGCTTGGGCCAAAGATGCCGGCGCGAGCGCGGACGCCTACGTGGAGCAATCGCGTGCCTTTCTCGAATTCATGAAGGGCCACTCGGGCTTTCGCGCACGAAAGCTGGTGCGCAGCCTCGACGATCCCACGCACTTTACGAATTTGCGATGGTTCGACACGGTCGACGCTTATCACGCCATGACGCGCCATCCCAAATACGCCCAGCAGATCGCCGCGCTTTCCCGGCATCTCGATCTCGCGAAGTACGAGGGGCAGGTATCGCGCGAATTCATGGAAATCGTGCTGGACGACTGACATGAGCACATTCGTTCTGATTCACGGCGCGTACCGCGGGGGCTGGAGCTTTGCGCGCCTGCGGCCGTTGCTCGAAGGGGCGGGTCATCGCACCTTTGCACCGAGCTTGCCTGGAGCCGGTGAGCATGCGGCTCGGCTCGACGGTCATTTGACTCTGTCCGATTACGCACGATGCGTCGCGTCCTTTCTCGAGCTCGAAGACTTGCAACGCGTCGTCCTCGTCGGTCATAGCCAAGGGGGACTGGTCGCGCTCGCGGCGAGCGAGATGGCGCACGCGCGCGTCGCGCGGCTCGTCCTGCTCGATTCACCCGTGCCGCGCGACGGCGAGCGCGGCATCGACCTCGTGCCGCCCGCGCTGGCGGGCGTTGCCATACCCGCATTTGCGCGTGATGCGATCGTGCCTCCGCGCCCGCTCGCCCCGAGTGAATCCATCTCCGCCGAGGATGCCGCGTGGATCAACGCGCGAACCTGCCCGACGCCCGTGGGGCCCTCACTCGATCCCCTGATCCTGCGCGAACCGCGCGCGCTCGCGCTGCCCGTGAGCTACGTCTTCTTTCGTCGTACTCCGAACACGTACCCCTGTGCGCAAGGGAGAGCGCGGCTCGACGCGGAGGGGACCGCCTATCTCGAAATCGACGCCGGACACGATGCGCCGATCACAACGCCGGGACTCGTTGCAGAGGCGCTCCTTGCCATTGCCGCGGAATAAAGAAAGGAAGCCCCGCTTCTCGTCGAAGCGGGGCTCCTCGATACAGCACGTGTCGATGGTTCAGTTCTCGGTAAACTGAATCGCGACGCCCGTTTCGCTCTGCTGATCGCGAAGCTTCTTCAGTGCGCCGTTGTCGCCTTTGACGTACGCGTCGAACACGACGCTCGCGTACTTCGCGGTCTTGGAGATTCCCCACGTCTGGTCAGCCGTTTGCACGTTGGGGTCCGGCGTGTTGCCCGGAGGATTCTGCGCGTCGGCGATGCCCCAGTGGTTGAGCCCATCGAACGTGATGAGCGCTTTGGGTGTCTCCATGATGGCGTACGTGGCCGCGGCCTTGGCGGGAGTCGCACGTCCGTCGACTGCACCCTGGAGGAGCGCAACGGGGGCCGCCGAGGTGTTGACCTCGAGCAGCACTCCCTGCTGATTGAACGTGTTGACGCCGTAGACGGCGGCCGCCTTCAGTTGCGCGGGCCGCGCGTAGAAGCCGAAGCAGAAGGGGGGCAAGCAGCTCCCTTCGACCGCGTAGAGCGCCGCTGCACCTCCGAACGAGTGGCCCGATACACCAAGCTTCGTCGAATCGACGATCTGGTAGAGCGGCGACGACGGGTTGGCATCAGCCGCCGTCATCGAGGCAAGGACGTCATTGACGACCGATTGCGAGCTGAAGAGCTGCGGCGGCAACCCGGGAATGAGCGCTTGGAAGTGATTGGGCACGACCACGACATAGCCCGCGCCTGCGAGCTCGGTCGCAAAACCCGAGTAGAGCGACTTGTCGACGAGACCGCCTTGCAAGAAGGCGATGATCGGGTATGCGTCGGGCACTCCGCCCGTCGGGTAGTACACGTCGGCCTGATCGCCGCTCAACAAGGTCGTCGTGAAGTGAGCGGTGGGCTCGAGGCGTTGCCCTTTCGTTTCCACTTCGCCTTTGTCCGACGGCGCAGCGCCGCAGGCGCTCAACCAAAGCAAACCCAAGCAGGACGCAATGATGCGATTCTTCATGAACTACTCCTTCTCGTGCCCTTCGCCGGAGGCGCCGGGCACACGCGTGAGACGTACACTCGTTTCGCAGCGCGGAGATGCGGTCCTCGCAAGCACCGCGCTGACGTGACCTTTATTCAACCGGCGTCAGCGCAGCAAGCTGCTTGCCGGGCACGAATTCGTCGATTGTTTCGTTCAACACTCTTCGTGCGTTGCGTCTCGCGATTTCTGGCTAGTCAATCGGAGCCAACGTCCGCTACGGAGGCGTCGGAGGTTGCGTCCGTCGTCGATGCATCTGGTTGGGACGGCGGCACGATCGAGAATGGCTGATAGACCGTGGCTCGACAGCCACGTAAGGAATCGGCGGAGGGCAATGTACTGTCGACGTCCAGCTCGTAGTCTCCGGGCACGATCTCCTGCATGCGGACTCGGTAGAGTGTTGGTGTCACTGGGGTGACGACGGTGTTCCTCGGGTGCCAACTCACGTCGGTTCGGATCCCGATCTCGAGTCTCACGTTGCTAGGCTCTGCCTTCCACGACACGTCGAAGTCGCCCGTCATCGACGTCAGCCCGCCGTCGACGCGATCGAAGAAGGAGGCGTCGGGCTCGACGTCGCGATGCTCGGCAATCTCGACGGTACCATTGCGACACGAAGGCAGCGACGGCGGCGACTTGTTGTGAACGAGAATGCCGGTCGCGAAGTAGTTTGCTTCCGGGCCGTCGATCGTCAGGTTGAAGACTGCGATCGATCGCGCGGAAAGTTCGGTCGAATCAATCCGCTCGATCGAACGGGGATTGACTTCGCCCGCCACGGCGAGAAGATCGCCAACTTTCAAATCGCGCACCTCGCGATACGTCCCGCGAGCTGCGTCGTAGAACGGGTGCGAAGGGGTCACCCCCGCGATGATGCGGCCCCCAACCGCGATCCTCCGAGTTTCGCGAGCCTCGGCCTGGAGGACCGCAGCAACGCGGCGAGCAATGCGTTCCTTTCTTTCGAAGGAGAAGCTCCATACGACGTCACCAACGCGGAGCATCTCGATCGGTCGTGGTCCGCTCGGCGTGTCGATGAGGGTTCCCGCAATGAAGCACTCGCCCTTACCGTCGGTGCAGGCGGCGAGGCCCACGGTGACGAGCAGGGGGAAGGCCGCGTGCAGTCGCCCAATGTCGTGCACTCGCATGATGCAGACCATTTACGCAAACGATATGCCCGTCCGCGACGGGCACGGTCGTCGTTCCGCGGCCGTCGAGCGACTTGACATTGCTCCGCCGCCGTTAAGCGACGGAAGGCGCCAAGATTCGACGGCCGCACCGTCGCGGCAGTCGACGCGAGTCCTAGCCGCGGCGCTCTGCCACCTCGGCCGGCATCGGGGGCGGCCGATTCGAACGTTTAACGCCGCTCGGCGGCGCCTTCTCCTCGTTGGCATCGCTTGCCGCGCCCGCTGGTCGGGATTTGGCGCTCGCCGTGCTCGATTGACCGAGCTGCAGAGGCTCGAACAGGCGGCGGTCCCCTTCGCCGAGTTCGTCGAGCTGTGCCCGCAGCTCGGCTTTCGTGATGAAGATTTCTTCGCGCCGGCCATCTCCCATCATGCGCCGCAGCACGAGCTCGTCGGGCGAAAGCGAATGGGCGGCAATCTCGCGCACCATGGGCGCCATCACCTGCACCAGCTTTTCGACGAGCGAGCGCATGGCGGTGCATTGGTCGATGGGTTCACCGTCGACGCGCGCTTGCGTGACCGCGCGGCGCTTGGTCGATAGCACCTGGCACGCTTCCTCGAGCTTGTCCCGCAATCGCTGCAAGGTGGCTATATCGCCCGGCTCCGGATCGAAAGGACCGGCGTCGTCGCTGTCCTTTCCGACCTTGAGCAGCACGACCTGTGGTTCATCCGCCCGCAGCGAGATATCGTATCCTCCCGATTGGCCATCCGTGGAAGAGCGAAGCTTGATGAGCGAGCTTTCGCCGATGGCGACCTCGACGACGTGAAGTCGGCCGAGCTTCTGCGGCACCATCCGGCTCTCTTTGCGGATCCAGCCCGCCGTCTCAGGGGCGTGAATCTCCAGCCCGTCTGCGAAGCGTTCGACGCGCGCCTCGTGGGCAAAGAGCGATTCCGCGGGAATGGAAAGGTCCACGGTGGTTTCGAGACCGTAGGGGGTAACGCTCTCGAGCCACGCCGAATAGCGCCCCCCCTCGCCGAGGCGAACGCGGATCGTGTCTTTGGCCTCGGGCAGGTCGTAAACGAGGAGAACCTTCTCGAGCGCGCTCAAGCTGCTCTTTCGCTCGACCTTCACGCTCTCCGCCATCTCCGCGAGGTCCTTGGTCATCGCCTGCTCGAGCGACTGCCACCCCGATTCGACGACTTCTTGCGCCTTGCGCTGGATGGTCTCGGCATGCTCCGCCACGCGGGGCCGCACGCCGGTCGTGGTGTTCTGAATCGCGTCGGTCAGTGAAGACAGCAATTGATCCAAGTGCTGCCGATCGGTCTCGGTGTCGCGCTCGATCCGTTTGCGTCGCTCCTCCGTGGCGACGACCCGTTCTTCGACCTGAAGGACGTGAACGGAGAATCCCAACGCCAGGCGAAGGAACTCGACGAAGTTGATGCGAAACGGCGACGGGGTGGAGTCTCCAAACAGGTAACTCATAAGAGACAAGTCTACCGAGAGACGGCCATTAACTGAAATGCCGAGCCGCCAACGAACACGGAAGAATGGGCGTTCCCCCCACATGGCAGAGAGTTTCCCACCTTTACCTTCTCTTCTCGATAGTGGTCCTCCAATGTGCAATCGTCGCGGCCCGACGACCGCTCTTTCTCAATGATGATGACCAGTTGCCTCGTGAGCGGCAAGAGGCTTGCTCAACGTTGGGGCGCCGCGATCCGCCGAAGCGCTCGCCGCGGTCGGCAACGGTGCTTCAGCTCAGCGATGCGCAGCGACAGGCCGCTGAGGCATCGCTTCGAGCTCCTGTGGCGAAGGCGAAACGGCGGGTCGGTCGATGCCTAGAAGGCGCGCAGTGAGCCCCGCGATGGTGCCGCCGAAGAGCGGCGCGATCCAGAAGAGCCAGAGTTGATCCACGGCCCACCCGCCCGTAAAGAGCGCGGGCCCCGTCGACCTTGCGGGATTGACCGAGGTGTTCGTCACGGGAATCCCAACGAGATGAACGGCGGTGAGGCACAAGCCGATCGCGACGCCGGCGAGCTGCGCCGGCGCGCGCCGGGACGTCGACCCGAGAACAACCAAGACGAAGAAGAAGGTGAGCAGCGATTCCGCTAGAAGGCAGCTCGCGAGGTTGTAACCCCCAGGCGAGTGCGCAGCGTAGCCGTTGGCCGCCCAATCGCCCCCCATGTCTTGAATGAACAAGGGCGCGCCTCGCGCGATCGCAACGACAGCCGCCGTAGCCAGCACAGCGCCGACGAGTTGAGCCACGACGTAGACGATCCAGTCGAATGTTCCGATTCGTCCGGCCGCCAGAAGGCCGACCGAAACGGCGGGATTGAGATGCGCCCCGGAGATCGGCCCGATGGCGTAGATCATCGTCAGCACCCCCAGCCCGAACGCGATGGCCACGCCCAGCGTGCCGACTTGCGCGCCCGCGAGCGTGGCCGTGCCGACGCCCGCAAACACCAAGAAGAAAGTCCCGAAGGCTTCGGCTGCTGCGATTCGTGCGAAGGTCGTCATGCGCGCGTCCTCTCCGGCGTGCTCTTGCCGTCTCGACGTCATATGCGTACGCGAGCGTCACCCGTCGAGGTTTGCGCCTCGCTACCAAAGTCGGCGATCGACCCGGGCCGCGCGATCGCGGGCGATCGGACCAGCAACGAAGCCGCTCCCGGGGGGGACGGCACTCGGCTATCGTGCGGCCCATGACGCTTTTTGCAAAAGCTCACCGTCTCCGACGGCGATTGTTTCGTGTCGCGTCGGCTGCCGTGTTCACGCTCGGGGCGTTCGGCGCGCCGTCCGCGGCGGGCGCTCAGACCAAAGCCATCCTCCTCAAGCCAGCGCGGGTCTTCGACGGTACGCGCGTCCACGAAAACTGGGCGGTGCTCGTCGAAGCGGAGCGCATCGCCGCGGTCGGGCCGGTCGGGGAGCTCGAACGTCAGAACGTGACGGTGATCGATTTGCCCAGTGCCACGCTGATTCCAGGGCTCATCGAGGGGCATAGCCACCTCCTCTTGCATCCTTACAACGAGGCTTCATGGGACGACCAAGTCTTGAAGGAGCCGCTCGCGCTTCGCGTGGCACGCGCCGTGGTCCACGCGCAAAAAACGCTGCTCGCGGGTTTCACGACGGTGCGCGATCTGGGGACGGAAGGTGCCGGTTACGCCGACGTCGGTTTGAAGCAAGCCATCGACAAGGCCATCGTCATAGGGCCTCGCGTCGTGACCACGACGAGGGCCATCGTCGCCACCGGCAGCTACGGTCCCAAAGGCTTTGCCCCAGGCGTGGACGTACCGCAGGGGGCCGAGGAAGCGAGCGGTGTCGAAGAGCTCACGCGCGTGGTACGAAGCCAGATCGCGCACGGCGCCGATTGGATCAAGGTCTACGCGGACTACCGATGGGGGCCACAAGGTGCCGCCCTGCCAACGTTCTCGCTCGAAGAGCTACAGACTATCGTGGCAACGGCCGAGAGCAGCGGCCGTCATGTCGTGGCACATGCTTCGACCCCCGAAGGGATGCGACGCGCTGCGCTGGCAGGCGTTCGCACCATCGAGCACGGTGACGGCGGCACCCCCGAAGTCTTTCGCTTGATGGCCGCGCGCGGAATCGTGCTCTGCCCCACGCTCGCCGCAGGGGACGCCGTCTCGCAATACCGCGGATGGAAAAAGGGGCGGGAAGGGGAGCCTCCCTCGATCAAGGCCAAACGCGCCAGTTTCAAAGCAGCGCTCGCGGCGCGCGTCGCTATCTGCAATGGGAGCGACGTCGGTGTCTTCGCGCACGGCGACAACGCGCGGGAGCTCGAGCTCATGGTCGACTATGGAATGCAGCCCGTCGACGTCCTTCGCGCAGCCACCAGCGTCAACGCGGCGATGCTTCAGATGAGCGACCAGCTCGGCGCCGTCAAGGTCGGCTACTTCGCCGATCTCGTCGCGGTCGATGGGGATCCGACGCGCGACATCCGCGCGCTGCGACAAGTGCAGCTGGTCATGAAGAACGGCACGCTGTACGTCACGCCGGGCAAAGGGAAGGACGCCAAGAGCCTCGTTGGGCCTTCACCCTGATTGAGCGAGCGCGCGCGCCGCGAGCAGGCCAGATGCGATGGCCCCCTCCATCCATCCCGGCGCTTCGGAAAGGTGCTCGCCTGCGAACGAGATTCGCCCTTCGAGGTGGGCCAGTTTGCGAATGAGCGGCACTTGTCCGGGGCCCGGCGCGCTGTGAGCGCCCTGCGCGAGCGGATCGGAGTCCCAACAGTAGGACGTCGTTCGCTCGAGATTTTCCGCGAGACCGGGATGGACGGCGCCGACATCGGCCGACGCCGCTGCAACGCGCTCTGCCTCGTCGAGCTTTGCGAGCTCCCGCGCTGCGTTCGCGGTGGCATAGCCGCTGAGGATGCCGCGCGGGCCGGGTTGTGCGCTCGTATCGTCGATGAGCCAGCGCACGCTGCGATCCGTCGATGCAGGGCCCGCCTCGCCCCGCTCTTGCCAGAAGCGCCGGCCACATTGAAAGAACACGCGCGCGACCGAAGTCGAGCCGAGAGCGCGCAAGTCGCGGCGGCGTTCTTCCGAAAGCCATCCACCGGCGATCGTCGCCAGAACACGGGGCGGCACAGCGACGATGACCCGATCGGCCAAGACGGTTACGGCCTTCGGGCCGTTCGCCAGCGTGACGACGACGCCGTCCACCTCCTGCTCGATTCGATCGACGCGCATTTCGTAGCGAACCCTGTCGCGTAGACGGGCGGCAAGCGCCTCCGGCAAGCGATCGCTTCCGCCTTCGATGCGATCGAAACTGGCCGCAGGCTTCGTTGCGAGGCGCGGACGCGCGAGCTCGCGGACGATGGCGAACGCGGAGACGCTCTCGAAGCCGTCTCCGAAACCATCCAAATATCCAGTCCGAAAGACGTCGATCGCGGCATTGGATGCGCCGCCCAGCCGAAGCGCTTCGGCAAAGCTCATCGCGTCGAGCTCCACCTCGAGACGCTCCACCGTGCCCTCTGCTGCAGCAGCGATGTAGCGATCGACGAGCGAACGAACATGCGCTTTCCAGAGCCCGCCAAATCCGGCTGCGCGTTCGGCATCCGTGAGTGCAAAGGGCCACGCCATCTCACCCCCTTGGGGCGCGACGATGCGCCGGCCTCGCAAATGGTAGACGGACGAGAGGTGGGCGGCGGGCGGAGATGGGGCGAAAGCGAGACCGAGCTCGCGCACGTAGCGGCGTACGAGCTCGTCGCCCCGTCCGACGTACATGGCCCCGGCCTCGACATGAAGTCCGTCGTCGAAAGGCTCGCGCAAGGTGAGAACGCGCCCTCCTGGCCGAGCGCGTGCCTCGACGACCAGCACGTCGTGACCTCGACGCGTGAGGTCGTCAGCAGCGGCGAGCCCGGAGAGCCCTGCTCCGATGACCAGAATGCGGACATGCTCGACCGGGGCGTGGTGCACGCGTCGCCCCGTCGCGCATGAGGCGAGCACGGATGCCGTCGTCGCGATGAACCGTCGCCGTGACCAACGGTGGACCATGGCCACGTGAGACAACTTAGCCGGTTCTGGGTTCCGATGGCGTCCTGGGCACGCCGGCTGCATAAGGGCTTCCCGTGCATCCGGCATGATGTCGAGGAAGCCGCTCCGACTCGAGGTTGTCGGTCGCACGCGGTATCGTCATGACGGGTTTCGCGACGGATCGAGAACGGAGGATCGAAATGAAGACTTTGCTCGTGGCTTTGGACGGCAGCAAGCGCGCGCGGGGGGTGCTGGAAGCGGCTGTCACGCAGGCTCAGTCGACAGGCGCCAAGCTCGTCCTCTTCCGCGCGGTCGGTATTCCCGTCGATTTGCCCTTTACCGCCATGGGCATGTCTCCGATCGATGTGGTCAGCAAACTCGAGGACCGCGCTCGCGCCGAGCTCACGGATCTCGCTCGCCAATTCGCGACCGCCGTACCCAATGAAGTCCGTATCGAGGCCGGCATTGGTTGGCAGGCCATCTGTCAGGCAGCACAAAACGTCGACGCCGCGCTCATCGTCATCGGTTCGCACGGCTACGGAGGTCTCGACCGCGTTCTCGGAACCACCGCGGCACGCGTCGTCAACCACGCCGACCGCTCCGTGCTCGTTGTTCGCCCGCGCGAATCGTCCGAGACCGCATCGACGAAGGCGTGAACCGCCGCGCGATTGGGTGCACCACGGGAGTGCGCGCTGCGCGCGACGCGCAGTATTTGCACTTGCGCGCAATTGCCGCGGCAGCTCCGAACCATGCGGGCCCGATCCCGGGGAACCCACCTAGGCCGATGGGGTCCGCCGCCGGGTCGACCAATTGCACGGCGAGCTCGTGCACACCATGCGTGGAGCGAAGGTCCTGATGAGCGTCAATCGCCAAGCGTTCGAACCGCGGGGCTCGAGTCGGTCTCTCAGCGTGGTGGCCCGACCACTATCGACCGCCCTCGTATTCTGCGCGACCGCGAGCTGCGGACCGCTCGCCTCCTTTCGCCCGATCTCCGCGCTGATGACCGAGAAAACGCGCGAGCTCGGGCTCGGCGCCGTCGCCGTGAGCCCGCGCCCTTACGTGGACGAGCAATGGCGCCACGCGGGGCAGCTCTGGTTCACGACGCGCGCGACGTCGTGGTTGAACCTTTCGGGGATCGCCGCCTTCGACCCCGAAGCAATGGGCGTAGGTGTGGGTGCGTCACTGCCGCTCGTGCGCGGCTCGCGCTTCGTGGCGGGCGTCGAAGGGGATGCCGGTTACGGATGGGCCGGTGCCGCGATTCCATTGGCATTCCGGCCATTCGGGCAGAACTGGGTATACGGCGCACCTCGCGTCACCAACGTCGGCATCTACCCGGCGCTCGTCCTGCCTGTTGGATTGAGCGTGCACGTCGACAAGGGAGCGTTCGTTCGACTCGAATACCAGCCGAGTTGGACAAATCTCCAAGCCTATGAGCTCCGCCACCATCTCGGAGCCGCTCTGGCGGTTCAATGGTGACGAGCAGAATCGCCTCGCGTCACCAGCCGGCTGCTTGGAAGTGGGCAACGACCGGCAAATGGTCGGAGCCACCTGCGTTCACGACCCACGCATTGAGCGGCACGAACGACGAATCGAAGAGGATGTGATCCAAGGTCTGCGTGAATTGCCCCCCTACGGTGGCCTTGTATCGCCATGTCGGTTGCCCGGGATGGAAGAGGGGGAGGACGTTCTGAAAGCCGTCCGTCTCGAGGTACTGAACGGCGGCGCCGCTCGGCCCTTCGTTGAAGTCGCCAAGGACGAGCGTAGGCATCACCTTGGTGCACTGAGCGGTGAAGTACTTGATCTCCTCGAGGTGATCCTCGTCCGTTCGAAGATACGACTGAACAGTATTTCCGTGCTGCCCCGTCGCATTCCGCAGGTGGGCATTGAGAATTCCGAAGCGACCCTTGGGGGTTTCAATGAAATAGTACCAAGCAGGGTGCCACTTACCTTCACGCCAGCCGCCGTCGATGACCGGAAAGCGCGACATGATGCCGAGGCCGGCTGCGCCTCCGGTCGGGTCCACTTTGAACAGCCGATATGGGTAAATGGCGGCATACCTCGCTTCGATGGCAGCTCGCGAGACGTCCGTAATCTCTTGAACGCAGACGATGTCGGAACGTGCGTTGCCGATCGTCTCCACGGTGGCCAGGTCGGCGCCATCGTCGTTGTTGAGGTTGTAAGTCTCGACCGTGAAGTGGAAGGCGCCCGGATCGGGATCACGAGGCTCCAATGGGCTGGCGCCGCACCCGGCGAGTAGTGCGCCGGCCAGCCATGCGAGGCGATGCATCTCGTCGAGCGTGCAATCCGGCGTGCTCTGGGTCAAGCAATTACGTCGCCTGCGCGGGTCTCGCGTCGGCGATTTTGATGCTTTCCTCCAGCGCGGGGGCGGACTCTTCCTCGGCGATGGCTGGGAGTGGAACGACGAGCGCGGTCGCTTCTGCGGCGTCGACCGATATCGATGACGTACAAACGGAGGCGAACGTACGGAGCGGGGACGCGTCCGAGCCGTATTTCCTGGACCCCGTGCGAGGCAAGATTCCGTTTCGCGAGGAGTACGAGCGATGGTTCGGCGACGAGCGCCGTCCACCTCACTACTTGCGCACCGTGCTCGAGCTTGTCGGCGTGCTCGGCATTGGGACGAGCTACTACTGGATCGTCTCCGATCCCAACAAGCAGGACTGGGATTACATCGACATCAGAGACCGCTCGCTGCACGTCGAAGTGAAGTTCGACAACAACATGTTTCGCACGAACTTCCTCATGCACCCGGGGGCGGGCATGTTGTCGTATTGGCTGGCGCGTTCCAATGGCCTCAACATCTTTGCGTCGTTCGCGAGCTCGGCGCTTTCGTCAGCGTCCTTCGAGTTCCTCTTGGAGTGGCTCGAGAAACCGAGCATCAACGATCTGATGGTGACGCCGATCGGCGGCATTGCAGCCGGTGAATTCTTCTTTCACCTGGGGGACTATTTGAACAGCGCCGTCGATGGCGGCAACACGGGCCAGCGCATCCTCGCGTATTCCATCGGCGCTCCGCAGGCCATTCATGACGCGCTCGACGGACATCGCTTGCGCCCATCGAGCGTCAACGCACTCGGTTACACGTCCGCGTATTGGCACAGCTTCAAGTTCGGCTTCGGCGTGGCCGACGTCGGTGACTACGCCGGCGATCGCGACACCGTCTACGACCTCCTCTTTCACATGAAGCTCGTCGCCATGCCGGGCTTTTTGTTACCCGGCCGCTTCAGCGTCAATTTTCACCAGGGTAACTTCACCGAAGCGCGCCTCCGGACGAGCCTCGCGCGCGGCCTCTTGAAAGACGTAGACCTCTGGATCGGCGCCGATCTCGTCGGTCACTATCGACAAGACTTCACGGGGACGGCTGCGGCACTGGTCGGCTCGGGAGCGATGCTCGCGGCGAGCGTCGACATGCGTTACGTCGATCGATGGCTCTTTCACCGCGATCAGTTTGCGCTCTTCCATTTTCTGGGTCCGTCGGGCGCGGCGTGGTTCGGCCTGGGCAACGGGGTCATGGCCAACGTCGAGGGGCGATTTCATCTCGACTTCGCAGGGATCACTTCGCCCGCCTATGAAAAACTGGCGACGGCTTTCGGACCGGAGGGCACCAAATCGGTCCTACAGCTGCAGAACTACTTTCTCGGCATGGGGGGCTCGGGCCGTATCGACGCGTCGATCGCATGGGCAGGGGCGGAGCTCGGGGGCTTCGCGTCGTACGGCGCTTACCGATCCATCGACGGCTTGGATCGCTATCCAACGCCGCTCGACGTCTCGAATACGGAACAGCTCATCGAGCTCGGCGCCGCGCTGTCGTATACGCCCCCCGCTGCGCCGCTCTCATTCCGAGCTGGTTGGCAGAGCTTCGAGCACCGCAGCCAAATGGGACCATTTGCCGTTTCGCTGCGCGATTGGCGTCTTTCGGCGAGCGCGGCCATCTCGTTCTAATCTCTCCCAACGCGTCCGACATCCGCGCAAGATCGGCGCGTGCGGTTTTTCCGCGATGGTTTCGGCATCCCTCGTGCAAGGAAAATGGGGGATGAGCCGCGCCTTCGCCATTGTGCTCGCGCTCGCCGCTTTCGGCTGCGCGGGCCGAGGCGAGGACAACGGCGCGTGCGGCTGGCTCTTCACACCGTCGACCTTCGTCGATGCCGGACTGGCGTGCACGTTCGAGCCGGCCGGACAAGTGTGCAACCCGAGCACCGGCCGTTGCGAAAGCGTATGTCAGCCGACCGAATTTATTTTGACCTGTCGCACGGTCGTCTCGGGAATCGCCGTCGCGGAGCGCGCGTTCCAAGATTCGACGTCGAGCTCCAATCCGCCTGACAATTGCAACCCGGTCCAAATGCCCCTGCAAGGGGCGCGCTGGGAAGCCGTGTACTGCTGCCCGTGCGAGCGTCAGCTATGAAGCGGCGCTTCTTGCCACGCACGCTCGGCCTCGCTGCAATCGCGGCTTTTCTCGGTGCGGCGAGCGAAGCGCGCGCAGAAGAACGCGCGCAAGATCGCGCGGAAGAGCCATCGCCGTTTGCCACGGAAAGGTTCAAGATCAAGGACTACTCGGTGTCGCTCGGCATGCGGGCCGGCTTGTTCATCCCCTCGGGCGGGCTCTATGCCAATCACAACCTGGTGACGACGACGTTTCGCGACATCGCGACGGCCGGGCCCGCTTTGGAGTTCGACCTTGGAGCCAGGTTCGCGCGGTACTTCGTGGGGTATGCATTGTTTGAACAAGCCTTTTTGGGTCAGGGCAGCAGCACCGCATGGACGCTGCCTCACGGCGGTCAATCGAGCCCTACCACGCAGGCGGCGGGTATCGGCGTGCGGTGGGAGTCGAACCCTGCGGGCTGGGGCGTCGTGGCGGACGTCGCGCTCGCCTACCGTTGGTTCAACGCGCGGTGGGCGGACTCCACCACGATCCGAATGGAGGGCCTCGGCGAGGTGCGCCTCGGCTTCGGCATGACTTGGCGCGTTGCCCGCGGCGTAGCACTCGCGCCCATGGTGACGCTGCTGACCGGAACGTTCACGGATCGGACGCTGGACGGACGACCGCTCGGTGACATGACGAGCTCGTACGCGGCAGCGAACGTCGCCCTGAGTGGGCAGGCAGATTTGTGATGTCCGTCACGAGCGACCAGTTCGGACCTAGCATTACTGCCTTAGTCTTGGCATCGGCAGATCACGATAGGCTGATTTGGAGGCAACCCAACTCAAAGTACGGCGAAGCCGTCGGAATCACCCAGTTCAAGTCAAAACGAGCCGCTACGCCTGGCCAGTCTCGCTTCGCTGATGCGAGAAGTCCGCCTGCTCGGTCAGTTTGAGTGGCCGTATGATCGCTCCGATGATCGATCTGGTAGCGAGAAGTCTGAGGCAGTAGTGCTCGGCACGCCTTCTGCTTGTACGACGTAATGAGGAGGCTGGAATGACCAATCCCGTTCAAGTCACATTTCGCGGCATCGACGTTTCACCAGCTGTCGACGACTACGTTCGCAAACGAGCCGCCAAGCTGGAAACCTTCTCCGCTCGGATCACGCACTGCCGGGTCGCGGTCGAGGGTCCGCCGCACCACAAGAAGCATGGCGGCAGCTACCGCGTACGCGTCGAATTGAATGTCCCCGGCGCGGATCTCGTGGTGGCACGCACCCCACCCGGCAGCATCGAAAACCAGGACATCTACGCGGCGGTCGACGACGCGTTCGATAGCGTTGGCCGCGTGCTGCAGGATCACGTGCAGCGACAGCGCGGCGAAACCAAGGCTCGCGCCGATCAGTACTGAACCTTGGTCTCCAGCGCGCGGCCGGGGTCTCGTGATGATGGCCAAAAGTTCGGGTCCCGTCTTCCTCGCGCTGTGATGCACTCGGGCGCAAAGGCTGCGCGCGTGTGCGCAAGCCTTGCGCCCGATCACGATGCCCGATTCGCTGCATGCATGGCCCACTCGAATGGGACGGCACCCCGCGTCGCGGGCCGAGCCATCGAGTCGGCGCGCTTCATGCCTATCACGCGCCTGATCGCGGTGAGCCGCCGACGGAGGAACACTGGCCATGTCTCATCAGACCGTTTCACACACCGAGCTATCCAACATCGACGCCTACTGGCGAGCTGCGAACTACCTCACCGTCGGACAGATCTATCTGCAAGCCAATCCGCTGCTCCGCGAGCCGCTGCGGCCCGAGCACATCAAGCCGCGCCTCCTCGGGCACTGGGGCACGTCCCCCGGTCTCAACCTCGTCTACGTGCACTTGAATCGGCTGATACGTGAACGCGACGCCAACATCATCTTTCTCGCGGGTCCCGGTCACGGCGGCCCCGCCGTCATTGCCAACGTTTATCTCGAAGGCACTTATTCGGAAATTTATCCCGAAGTGACGCCGGACATCGCGGGCATGACGCGACTCTTCCGGCAATTCTCCACGCCTTTCGGTGTGCCGAGTCACGTGAGCCCACCGACGCCGGGCTCGATCCACGAAGGGGGAGAGCTGGGTTACGTACTGAGCCACGCTTTCGGCGCCGCCTTCGACAATCCCGATCTCATCGTGGCGGCCGTCATCGGCGACGGCGAAGCGGAGACCGGACCGCTCGAAGGCTCTTGGAAAGGGATCAGCTTCCTCAATCCGGCGCGCGACGGCGCGGTGCTCCCCATCCTGCACCTGAACGGCTACAAGATTTCGGGTCCCACAGTGCTGGGGCGCACCAACGACGAGGGTCTGTGGACGCTGCTCGGTGGACACGGCTACGACGTTCACTTCGTGGAGGGGGACGACCCGTTCACCGTCCACCAGACCTTCGCCAAGGTCCTCGACAATTGCTACAGCCGAATCCGGTCCATTCAACAAGGCGCCCAAGCGAAATCCGTGACCACGAGGCCGCGCTGGCCGGCGATCGTGCTGCGTACGCCCAAGGGTTGGACGGGGCCCGACGTCGTCGATGGCAAGCAAGTGGAAGGTACCTTTCGCTCGCACCAAGTGCCCTTGGCCGGAGTCCGGACCAACGCCGAGCACCTCGCCATGCTCGAACGCTGGATGAAGAGCTACCAGCCCGAGAAGCTGTTCGACGATCGCGGACGGGTCGTGCCGCCGCTTGCCGAGCTTGCCCCGCGAGGCGAACGGCGCATGAGCAAAAATCCGCACGCCAACGGCGGGCGCCTCACCGTGCCGCTCGCCGTGCCCGACTTTGCGAGCTACGCGCTTGCCGTGCGCAAACCCGGCAGCGAGCTGCACGAATCGACGCGCCAACTCGGCCAGATGCTGCGGGACGTGTACGAGCACAATCGCGAGGCGAAAAACTTCCGCCTCTTTTGCCCGGACGAGACGAACTCCAATCGGTTGGGCGCCGTCTTCGAAGTGGAGAATCGGTGCCTGGTGCCCGAAGTCGCCGCTCCCGATGAGCACGTGACCGCCGACGGGCGCGTGATGGAAGTGCTGAGCGAGCACAATTGTCAGGGCTGGCTCGAGGGCTACTTGCTGACGGGGCGACACGGTCTCTTTGCGACGTACGAGGCATTCGCGCTCATCGTCGCTTCGATGGCCACGCAACACGCCAAGTGGCTCGAGGCTTGCGCCGAGCTCCCCTGGCGCGCCCCGATCCCCTCGCTCAACTACCTGCTCACCTCGACTTGCTGGCGCAACGACCACAACGGGTTCAGCCACCAAGGGCCCGGGTTCATGGACACGATCATTTCCAAGAAAGGCTCGGTCGTTCGCGTTTATCTGCCGCCCGACGCCAACTGTCTTCTCTCCGTTGCCGATCACTGCTTGCGCAGTCGCAACTACGTGAACCTCATCATCATCGACAAACAACCGCAGCTCCAATGGCTCGACATGGCGGCGGCCATCGAGCATTGCCGGCGCGGCGCCTCCGTTTGGTCGTGGGCCGGCAATGAGGGAGAGCGCGAGCCGGACGTCGTTCTCGCCTGCGCGGGGGACATCCCGACGCTGGAGACGATGGCTGCCGCAGCGTGGCTGCGGCAGCACGCGCCGCAAATGAAGGTGCGCGTCGTGAACGTCGTCGACTTGATGGCGCTCGCTTCGCGCGCGGAGCATCCCCACGGCATGGACGACCAAAGATTCATCGAGCTCTTCGGGCCTGATGAGCCGGTGATCTTCGCGTTCCACGGGTACCCGGGTGCCGTTCACCAGCTCGTGCACGGACGCCCCGCGGCACATCGCTTCCATGTGCGCGGCTACCGAGAAGAGGGCACCACCACGACCCCTTTCGACATGGTCGTGCTCAATGAGATCAGCCGCTACCACCTGTGCATGCAGGCCATCAAACGGTCGCGCCGACCGCTGGCCGACGCCGAGTCGCTCATCCAGGCGTGCCGCGCAGCGATCGAGCGTCATCGCGCTTACATCCGCGAGCATCTGGAAGACATGCCGGAGATCCGCGACTGGAAATGGTCGGGCCGCTGAGATGGCGCGCGGATCCAACGTCCTCTGCGTGAACGGCGGATCCTCGTCGGTGAAGGTGGCTCTTTATCGCCTCGCGCCGGACGACGAGATCCACCTGGCCAGCGAGCTCGTCGAGGGCTCAGACCCCGACCGAGGGATCCAGAAGGCGCTCGATGCCTTGCGAAACCGTGGACTTCCGGGGCCCGACGCGATCGGTCATCGTCTCGTGCACGGCGGGCCGAATCATTGTCGCCCCGAGCGCATCGACGCGCCCCTCCTTGCGTCCCTTCGCCTGGCCGTGCCCTTCGCCCCGCTGCACCTGCCGGCCGAAATTCGGGCCATCGAAGCCGCCCAGGAGCGCTTTCCCGGCCTGCCCCAAGTGGCATGTTTCGATACGGGGTTTCATCGCCGCCTGCCCGCGGTGACGAGGCACCTTCCGCTCCCATGGGCGCTCTACGAGCAAGGAATCCGCCGTTACGGTTTCCACGGCCTGTCTTACGAATACGTCGTGGCGACTCTCGGCACGGCGCTCGGGCGCCGTGCGATCATTGCCCACCTGGGGAACGGGGCGAGCATGGTGGCCGTCGAAAATGGCGAGGCCGTGGACACGACGATGGGGCTCACCCCTGCCGGTGGTTTCATGATGGGAACCCGAACCGGCGACCTCGATCCCGGCGTTCTTTTCCACCTTCTCGATATTGGCTATTCGCAGAGCGACCTCGATCGCATGCTCAATCACGAATCCGGTCTCCTCGGCGTGTCGGGCGCCAGCGCCGACATGCGGACCCTCTTGGCGCGGCGCGCAAGCGATCCGCGCGCGGCGCTCGCCGTCGCGATGTTCTGCTATCACGCCCGCAAGGCGATTGGAGCGCTTGCCGCCGTCATGGGGGGGCTCGATACGCTCGTCTTTACGGGGGGTATCGGCGAACACGCCGTCCCGGTGCGCAGCGAGATCTGCGAGCGACTGGGGTACCTAGGGATTGCACTCGAACCCCGACGCAATGACCAATCAGAAGCCGTGATCAGCACAAGCGCCGCGCGCTGTACCGTGCGCGTAATTGCCACGGATGAACAGCGAACCATCGCGCGCCATGTGCGGCGCGTCCTCTTCTCCAGCTGAGCGCTAGACGCCTTTTGGCGCGATCTCGGAATTTGTCTCGCGCGATCCGGGCTTTTCCCGATTTGCCGGCGGATTGCCCACATATACGTGGCCCTCCCGGCCCATCCCCCATCGAGCGCGCTTCTCTTTCTGCGCATGTGTATAGGGCTCGGCTTAACGCTTGAACGCGAAAAAAAGTTCGGCACAATTGTCTTTACTGTCGATGAACGGTGATGCATTGATGATCCTGCAGACTAGTCGGCGGTTTCGAAGATTGAAGCACCCAAGCCGGTAGTGCTTCGAAGGCGATCGCGAGAGGACGACGCACGCAGCTGTCCTCTGGCTCCAAACGAACAGCAGGAACTTTTCCCCCGGGGGGGCGAAAGGCTGAACCATGCGTCGTCGATTCATCACGGGCAGCTCTCTACTTTCTATCGTCATCGGGGCGGCGGCTTGCTCGTCTCATGATGCATTCGACGCGCCGGAAACCGCGCAGTCCAACTTCAGCATCGGCTCCATGACGGCCGCCGAGAAGGCTTTCACGCTCTTCGAATCCGGGCAGGTGCGGCCGCTCGCGCTCGATGGCAAGTACTTGTACGCAGTCAACACGCCCGACAACCGTCTCGAGATCTTCAAGACGACGGGATCCGGGCTCACCAAGGTGGGATCGGTAGGAGTCGGCCTCGAGCCGGTCGCCGTCGCCGTGCGCAACAGCTCGGAAGTGTGGGTCGTCAATCACCTTTCCGACAGCGTGAGCATCGTCGACGTGAGATCGCCGTCCAAGCCCTTCGTGAAACGCACCCTGCTCGTCGGCGACGAGCCGCGCGACATCGTGTTCGCGGGCCGCCACGGCTCACGCGCTTTCATCACCACGGCTCACCGCGGCCAGAACGCCGGGCGCGATCCTCAACTGACAACGCCCAGCGTCGGCCGCGCCGACGTCTGGATCTTCGACGCGCAGAATCTCGGCACGGGCCTCAGCGGCACACCGCTCAAGGTGGTGACGCTCTTCACCGATACGCCGCGCGCACTCGCCGTCTCGCCCGATCGATCCACCGTCTACGCGGCGGGTTTCCAGACCGGCAACCGCACGACGACGGTCAACGAGCGCCTCGTCACCAACCGCCCGCCGAACGCCACGCCCATTCCGCTCCCCGACGGGGGGACGACGTTGCCCCCTCCCATGGCGAATCTGCCGCCGCCGCGAACTAATTTTCAAGGTATTCCCACGCCGCCGGTGGGCTTGGTCGTCAAATATCGCGCGCCGAAGAACGACCCGGCCGGTGCGCCGCATTGGTTCGACGAGCTCGATCGTTCTTGGGACGACAACGTGAAGTTCAACCTGCCCGACCAGGACGTCTTCGCCATCGACGCCAATTTCGCGAACGATCCGAGCGATCCGAACCAGGACATCGGTCGCGGCGTCTATACCGGCGTCGGCACCGTGCTCTTCAACATGGCGGTCAACCCACGCAGCGGGAAGGTCTACGTTGCCAATACCGACGCGCTCAACGAGGTGCGCTTCGAAGGGCACAACAACTTCGGCGGTACGGGGTCGGTGCGCGGTCACCTCGTCGACAGCCGCATCACGGTCCTCGACAGCAGCACGGTCGCCCCGCGTTTCTTGAACAAGCACATCGATTACACGCAGCAGGGGACGGCCGACGAGCGCGCCAAGGCGCTCGCCTTCCCGATGGGCATGGCGGTGAGCCGCAACGGTGCAACGCTGTACGTCGGCGCCTTTGGTTCCAGCAAAGTCGGCGTTTTCAGCACCGCAGCGCTGGAAGCCAACACCTTCGTCCCCAACGAGGACGATCAGATCACGGTGAGCGGCGGCGGACCGAGCGGCGTCGCGCTCGACGATTCATCCGACAAGCTCTACGTGCTCACCCGTTTCGACAACTCCATCTCCATCGTCGATACGAAGAAGAAGAAAGAGGTTGGCCACGTCGGCATGTACAACCCCGAGCCGCCGAGCATCACGCGCGGCCGCCCGTTCCTCTACGACGCGCGGGCCACGTCGAGCCACGGAGATTCGGCTTGCGCGAGCTGTCACGTGTTCGGCGACTTCGACAGCCTCGCGTGGGACCTCGGAGATCCGGACAACACGCTGGTGCCGATGCCGCGTGACTTCGACCCGGCCAATCCGCTCAGCCCGGCGAGCCTGGCGCGCGAAGCGGTCACGTTTGCCGTCTCAGCCGCCGTCATCCAGTCGCTCGGTGGCCCGCCCCCCATCTTCTTCCCGATGAAGGGGCCGATGACGACGCAAAGCCTCCGCGGTATGGCCAATCACGGCCCCATGCATTGGCGCGGCGATCGCAACGGCGGCCTCGATGAGATGAGCGCGCAGCCCAATAGCGGTATCTTCAACGAGGACCTCGACTTCAAGAAGTTCAACGTCGCGTTCCCGGGCCTCCTCGGTGCCGATTCCGAGCTCGCTGCGCCGGACATGCAGGCGTTCACCGACTTCATCCTGCAGGTCACCTATCCACCCAACCCGATTCGCAGCTTGGACAACCAGCTCACGGCGTTCGAACAAGCGGGCAAAGCCTTCTTCGACAACCGCCTGCCGAATGGACAGGAGATTCCCAGCGACGTGTTCCACACCTGCAACACGTGTCACGTCGTCGATCCCGACGGCAACCGCGCAGCCGGCGTCGCCAAACCGGGGTTCTTCGGAAGCGACGGTCGTTTCTCGTTCGAGTCGGAGACGCCGTCCTTCAAGGTTCCGCATCTGCGCAACCTCTATCAGAAGGTCGGCATGTTCGGCATGGCCGACACCTTCCCGAACTTTGCCCCTCTGCCAAACCCCGCTGCCCAGGTGCCGCTCCTCGCCTTCGTGCCCGCGCCGCTCAACGACACGAGCCACAAGGGCGATCAGGTGCGCGGCTTCGGGTTCTTGCACGACGGCAGCGTGGATACGGTCTTCCGGTTCCACGGGGCGAACGTCTTCACCCAGCGCGGGCCTGAATCGCCGTTTCCGAATCCCGGCGGAATTACTCCCGACGGGGCTGGCATTCTGCTGCGCAGGCAACTCGAGGCCTTCATGATGGCCATGGACTCCAACATGGCGCCCATCGTCGGTCAGCAGGTCACGCTGTCGGCCGACAACGCCGGCGACGCCGGCGTCAATGCGCGCATCGATTTGCTCAAGGCGCGCGCCGCCGCGGGCGAGTGCGATCTCGTCGTCAAGGGTCGTCGGAAGGTCCGCGTCCGCGGCCGCGACAAGGAGATCGACGCGGGCTTCCTCTACCGCCCGGACACCGGGTCTTACGAGGTGAGCGTCGCCAGCTCGCCGCGCTTCAGCGAAGCGCAGCTACGCCAGTGGGACGACGGTTGCGACGACGGCGGCGACGCCATTACGTACACCGCAGCTCCCCCGGGAAGCGGCGTTCGCATTGCGCTCGACCGCGATTCGGACGGCGTCTACGACGGCGACGAGACTCTGGCCGGAAAAGACCCGGCCAATCCGGGAAACCACTAGTGTCCCGAGTCCAAAGTTCGCAACCGAATTCGGCGGCCCCCAACGGGTAAGGGGCCGCCGAATTCTCGGCGATCCATTGGTCTGACTCGGGCACTTGACGGTTTCGACGTGTGCCGAATCTCCGATTCGGCCTTGGTGCCCTGCTCAGGGCTTCCAGGGGGTGAGCAGGTTCTGCAGGTCGATGCCGGTGAGGGGGACGATCCGCGCCGCCCTGTTGGTCGAGAGATCGAGCTGCACGAGCCGCGTCGGAGCGGTGGTGTCGCTCGTCCAGAGCGAGGTGATGTAGGGGAGCTTCTTCGTCGACCATTCGGTCGTCGTGTACACCTTGTCGATGGCGTACGCACGGACCGACGGATCGAGATAGGTCTCCGATTGCAGCGCGATGTGCACGAGGGGGCTCGTGACCTCGCGCACGCCCTCGATCTCCATGGCGAGCCGGGGCCGGTTGCCGGTAAAGACGATGCCGGCGAACTTGGCGGACGCCGCGAGGACGATCTTGATGTTCTCGTCGCGCGTCATGAGACAGACGAACGCTTCGGGGTTCGCCGTTTCGATACGGATGGTTGCCGGCGTGGCGCCCATCGTGGCGTTGCTGGCGTAGGCAAGGACTTCCTTGCCCGACGAACCGGCGCTGACGATCACCTTCGTGAGCCCCACGCCGATGCCGTTGGTGGGGTACTCCATGGCCGTGACGGGGGCGCCGTCGTAACCGGTCAAACCAACGCCGGCAGCGACTTGATTGCAATGCGTCGTGAAGAGGACCTGCGGCGTTCGGCCCACCGCCGTCGTCGCGTACATGGTGCCAGTGCTGGGTTCGGAGGCGATTCCGATCTTGGTATTGCCGGGCGCGAGCGCGGCCGGATCGAAGGTCAGCGTACCCATCGGCATGGCGGTGCCGTCGCTGGCGTTGACGCGATGCAGCTCGGGGGCCGTGGACGCCCAGCGCGTCGCGATGAGCACGCCGCTCACCGAGTCGTAGGCCAGCGCCTGAACGCCGGAGAGCGACGTGGTCCCGAGGTCGGCGATGCCACCGTTGGCCACGTTGACGCGCTTCAAGAGGTACGGGCTGAGATTCGGTATCGAATAAAGCCCACCCGGACCCCACGTGAGGTTGCTCGACGACGCCAGGGTCGCTACTGCGGTGAGCGCGCCGGTCGCCAAGTCGAGCTTTTTGATCCCCGTGCTGTCGAGCGTGTAGAGGACCTTGTTGTCGACGTCGGAGGCGAGCTGCGTGATCGTCGTGCTCGGCATGGGCCGAATCGGCGTCACGCTAGGGGCGTTGGGGTCGATGGCGACGAGGCTGTTCACGCCTGCCACCGTGCCGGCCCCGATGAAGGCCGTTCCGGCGGGGATCGTGGCGAGGACGCAGTTGTTGCTGGCATCGCGCACGTAGTTGGGTGCGCAGTCGTTGCACGTCGCCCCGGTGTAACCCGGCTGGCAAGAGCAGCTGGGAACGGGGATGGTCATGTCGCAATAGCCGTGCGTGCCGCACGCGCTGTTGCTGGTGCACGACTTGACGCATTTGCCCGAGACGGGGTCTTTTGCATAGCCCGACACGCACGACTCGCAGTTGAGACCCGTGCTGAACATCGGGCACGGCGCGCACGAGCCGTCGGCCTGCTTGATGTACCCGTTGACGCACTCGGCGCACGCTTCGCCCGTCGTGTTGGGGGGGCATTGAATGCACGTCCCGTTGCTCTGGCGCGTGTAACCGGTGAGACAGGTCTGGCACGTGGTGCCGGACGAGCCCGGGGGGCACGAGCAGATGGCGCGCCCGGAAGTGTCGGCACAGGTCTGCGGCGCCGTGCACGTGACCATCGTCGTCTGATTGGCGCAAGTCGGCAGACAGGTGCTGTTCTTGTCGTTGTCCTGGTAGCCGTCGGCGCAGCTTTCACATGCGGCGCCGATGTACCCCGTCGTGCAGGCGCAGGATCCGTTGACGCAGGTCCCGTGACCGCCGCACGCCGTCGTTCGGCTGCAATCGATTGGGGACAAGATGCATACACCGCCGGTCATCGTATAGCCGGAGGCGCACGACGAGCAGCTCGAGCCCGTGTAGCCCGGGGCACATGCGCACACCGGCGACGAGCTCGTCATGCTGCAGACTTCGTGAACCTTGCAGGTCGCGGAGCCGCACTGTACCTGCCCCCCACCGTTGTTGTTTCCGCCGCCACAGGCAGCGAAGAGTCCGACCAATGCGGCGATCGTAAGGAAATTGGTTCTCATAGGCGCTCCAGGTAAAGATCCCCAACCCATTTTCTTGGACGGATCACCTGCACGTTATGTTCGGCGGTGCGCGCTACGACTTGAACGGCAGCGCTTGCCGGACGCACAGCGCCCTGCATGTGGGAGTCGCGTCGGGCGCGCTGCGCCACGCGCCGTGGCCCGAATCGGCTGCGCACCAGCGCCGAATCCGTCGCGCGAGCGGTTAGCGCGGCGGCGCTACTTTGAGATTGAACACGTACTCGACCGATACGGGTTTGCCCTGGTACGTGACCGGTGAGTATCGCCGCGTACCGAGCACGTCGAGCGCCGCCTTATCGAGAAAGGGCAGCCCCTTGATGATGCGACAATTGCGCAAGGACCCCTCGGCGGTGATCGTGCACTTGGCGATGATCGTACCGCTCACGCCCGCCACGATCGCCTCGCGCGGATAGGAGAGCTCGCCGCCGGAGATGAGCGACGGTCGCGTCATCTCCGGGCCGAAGGGGAGCACCGAAGGAAGCGCCGCTGCGGCGGCGGGTGTCGGCGCGGGCGAAGGTGCTGCTGGAGCAGCGGGGATCGGAGGATTGTCGGCTGTATTGAAACCCGACAGCGGTGTCGACTTGGCGAGCGTCGTCGCCGCCGGCGGCGACTCCGGCGCCGTCGCGGGATCGGCCCCTGCAGCGGGGCCAGGCGCGGCGGGATCGCTCGCGGGTGACGCGGCAATCGCGTTAGCGAGCGCGCCCTTCAAGCCCGCGCGCGCGCCATTGGCAGCGATCGGTTGCCCGGCGCGCCCTTTGCGCGGAATCATGACGACGGTGCGCGATTCGGTCTTGCCCGACATGGCATCGGTGATGTTGAGAACCACCGTCGCTTTGAAATAGCCGTCACGCGAGAGGACGAACGTCTGCGGACCGGGGAGCAGATCGATCATCATCGGGGTCTGACCGATGACGTTACCGCCCCATTCCACCTGGGCTTCGAGCGGGTCGCTGCTCAACGTCAGATGACAAACCTGCTCGGCTTCACCGTGCGCCGTCGATGCCGTCGCGGCGTTCGTCGCTCGCGGCGCGGAATCCTGTGCAGTCGCGGGCTCGTGAACCACGGCGGCGGGTTTCGCGGCGAGCCGCGGCCGCGCCAAGAAGTAACCACCGCCGGCGAGAACGGCCAGCGCAACGGCGCCCCCCACGATGGGCATCCACGAGCGCGAAGGTGTCGCCATCGGCGGCATCTGACGCACTCCTGACGACGGACCCACCGGCTCGGATGGCGTGGGACGCAGGCTCGTGGGGACCGACGGCACGGATGGCGGTGCGGTGTCGCTCGCCCGCGTGGCCATGTACATCTGGACGGTCCGCGCCATCGACTCGCGCGCCTCGCCGAAGTACAGCTGCATGCGCGCCGCGACGTCTTCTCGCCGGAGGACCGTTCCCGAGCGCCTCACGAAGTCGGAGAGCGCCTTGTTCATCTCGAGCGCGGTTTCGTAGCGATGCTCGGGCATCCGCGCCAGCGACCTGAGGACGATGCGATCGAGCTCGGTGGGAATCCCGCGCATCACGAAAGACGGCGGCTGAATGGGGGACGCCATGACGGAACGCAGCGTCTCCAGCACGTCACCCTTGAAGAGCTTCTCGCCGGTGAGCAGCTCCCACAGGACGACCCCAGCCGAGAAGATGTCGGCCCGGCGATCGACGTCGGGCGCCGCATTCACTTGCTCGGGCGCCATGTACGACACCTTGCCCTTGAGCACGCCGCTCTGCGTGTCGGTGACGTTGAGCGCGCCTTTGGCAATACCGAAGTCGAGGACTTTGACGGTGCCGTCGTAGGTGACGATGATGTTCTGCGGGCTCACGTCGCGATGCACGATGCCGAGCGGCGAGCCGTCGTAGTCGCGCATCTCGTGCACGTACTGCAGACCTTCCAACACCTCGATCATGAGATGCGCCGCGAGCACCGGGTCGATGCGACCCTCTTGCAGGCGCAGCGCCTTGGCGAGACGGCGCAGCGATTGCCCTTCGAGGTACTCCATCACGAGGAGGTAGCCTTCGGGCGTCTCGTCGACTTCGTAGGTGTGGACGATGTTAGGATGGTTCAGCCGCGCGGCGAGCCGCGCCTCGTCGAGAAACATTTCGACGAGCGCAGGATCGTCGGTTCCGTTGCGCAGCCTCTTGATGACGACGAGCTTGTTGAACCCCGCCGGCCCCGCTGCTGCGCCGAGGTAGACGTCCGCCATACCACCGTGTCCAAGCGTGGCGAGAAGCCGGTACCTGCCGGCGAGCAGTTCGTTGCGAGCAACGGGACGTATTTCCGAAGGAAGCTCGCTATCGCGAGCCGCCGGCAAACTCGGCATTTGCCCATTCTTGTTCCGAATCGGTCGAGGTTCAATCGACAAAAAGCAATAAACCCTCGCGATATTTCTGGATTCGCTCTCGAATGAATTTTCTTTCCAGCAAACTGTCCACACGATCGGAAAAGGCATCGCCCCGGGGCGCTCTTGGGCTCGCGTCGGGGGTACCGGCTCGAGCCTAGGTTAAGCCGAGGAAATGCTTCCTGAACTACGCTCGACGCGCTGCGCTGGTGCACCCTCATTCCCGCAGTTTGCCTACAGCGCACGACACGGGCACTACGCCAAACTGCGCGCGAACCTGGGCGTTATGGGCAGGGGTGACCCGTGGGCCAGCACATGCCGCCGCAGTCGCGATAGCCGGAGCGACAGGCGCAAACCGCGTTGGAACAGGTGCTGTTGGCGGGACAATTCGAACAGGTGATGGTGCCGCCACACCCATTGTCGACGGGCGTTCCGCACGTTTCTCCGACCAGCAGGGGGCGACAGGTCTTTGCGCAGCATCCGTTCGTACAAGTGCGCCCTGTGGCGCACGTGCCGCAGCTGATGGTGCCATCGCAGTCATCGGACACCGTTCCGCAGGCGCGATTTCCGCAGGCCTGCGATCGCGTGAGCGGCGTGCAGCATTGGTTGCGGCTGTGATCGCAGCGCTGTCCGTTGGGACAAGCTTGGCAGTATCCCGTTTGCGGATTGCCCACGCGACACTCGTTGTCGCCGCAGCAGACGCAGAGCAGGGTCTTGCGCGGATAGCCCGAGGGGGGGCAATTGCCGCCGTTCGGCACGCAAAGGAACGACTGGCCGTCGCTCTGGTTGGCGCGGCAGCGCAGCTCGCCGCATTCGCTGCACACGTCTTCGCACACCGAATTCGTCGCGGCGGAAGCCGATTCTCCGAGATCTTCCTCTGAAGTGGCGTGGCGTGCAGTGTCGCCGGGCTCGGGTCCGCGCTGACCGCAGGAGAGCGCGCACATCACGACGAGCACCAGCGGAACGAGACCTTTGACGAAAGCAGCGGCGAGCGCGGGCGCTGCGCGACGTACGGTGACGAGCGGAGGGTTCATCGCGACCTACGTTAGGCTTCGCCGCGCGCAGCGGCCTAGTCGTGCAAATGAGGGACAAGAGACGGCGTGCCCGGTCCTGTGCTTGACTGGAGGAAATGAGCCTCGTCTCGGCCGCGCTCGACACGATCCTCATGCTCGTCACCACGATCTGGGTGGTGACGGGACCGCTGGTTCTATGGCGTGTCCGAAACCGCCGTCCCCCTTCGGGAAGCGCGAATGACGATCTCGAGCCCGTATCGGTCCTCAAACCGGTCGCGGGGATCGACGACGGCCTGGAACTTAACCTTCGGACCTTCTTTACACAGGACTACCCACGCTTCGAAATCGTCTTCGGCGTACAGGGGGAAGAGGATCCCGCCCTCGATCTCGTGCGTCGGCTCATGCGTGAACACCCCGAGGTGGAAGCGCGGGTCGTCGTCCACGACGGCGGGCGGGGCATCAATCCGAAGGTGAGCAACCTCCGCGCCATGCTCACCGCCGCGCGCCACGACTTGATGGTGGTGAGCGACTCCAATATCCGCGTTCACCCGCAGTACCTGCGCGAGATGCAGGCGGAGATGGCTCGGCCGAAAGTCGGTCTGGTGACCAGCTTGTTCGCCGGGGTCGGGGAAAAGACGTTGGGTGCGCTGGTCGAAAACGCGCACCTGAATGCGACCGTCGTCGCGGGCGTCGTCGTGCCGACGGAGGTGCTCGGTCATCCCATCGCAGTCGGCAAGTCGATGATGTTTCGCGGTTCGCTCATCGACAAGATTGGCGGCCTCGAAAGCGTCGCCTACGTTCTGGCGGAAGACTACGTGATCGGGCGCATGTTCCACGAAGCGGGTTTCGACGTGCGACTGTGCCCAGTTCCCGTGATGAACGTCATTGCAAGGAGCACGCTGGCCACCTTCTTCCGGCGCCAACTTCGCTGGAACATGATCCGTCTGCGGCTGCAGCCGTTCCCGTTTCTTCTCGAGCCGCTCACGATCCCGCTCTTTACCGCGGCCGTCGCGATCTTGCTGGGGGCTCCGCCGTGGTGGACGCTCGGTGGAGCATTGGCCGTCACGGCGTTGCGCGACGCCGCACAGTGGATCATGATGCGCGGCGCACGCGGCGTCTGGCGTGCGCTCCTCGTGATTCCGCTGCGCGAATTGCTCCTCGTGCTCATTTGGGTGTCGACCTTTCCGAAGCGCCACGTGACCTGGCGCGGTAACCGTGTGCGCGTCAGCGCCGGCACGCGTTTGTACATGGAGACGCTGCCGGAATCGGCGCGGGCGCTGTTCGTGGAGGACCGGCACGGCAAGGTGGCGACGGCGCGCTAGAGGCATTGCGGGGTCGATGTGGGCGATTGCGCACAAGCGGTGTGCGCGCGCCGCGAGCGTGGCTGCATCGAATCCGTTGGCCTATGATGAAAGACGGAGAGCTTTCCATCATGGGCGATGGTGGAGCGTCCGACGACGCGGCGCCGCGCGACGAGCCGACACCAAACGACGATGCGCCGGACGAGGCGCGGAGCGAGAGTTCATCGATCGCGCGCGCGCCGAACGAGACGAACGAGACCGGCGCGACGGTCACTGCCGCCACGGGAGCGGCGGGCGGTAATCGCACGGGAACCTTCGACAGCGGCGACATCGTGTCGAGCGAAGAAGCCCCCGTCGAACCTCCGAGCGGTGCCAAGATCCAGCGCTACGTGGTCGTCGAAAAGATCGGGCACGGAGGGATGAGCGTCGTTTACAAGGCGTACGACCCCGAGCTCAATCGGCGCGTTGCGATCAAGCTCCTGCGTCCCAAAGGGGGCGCGGGCACCGCCGGAACCACGGCGCGTCTCAGGCTCGTGCGCGAAGCGCAAGCGCTCGCACAATTGTCACACCCCAACGTGATCGCGGTGCACGACGTGGGCACTTGGGAAGAGCACGTCTTCTTGGCGATGGAGTACGTCGAAGGACAATCCCTGCGCCAATGGCTCCGCGAATCGAAGCGCGCGATGCCCGAGATCCTCCAACAGTTCATCGCTGCGGGGAGGGGTCTCGCGGCGACTCACCACGTCGGGCTCATCCACCGCGATTTCAAGCCCGACAACGTGATGGTCGGCGACGACGGTCGCGTTCGCGTCGTGGATTTCGGTCTGGCGCGTCCGAACGACGTCAATGCTCCCCCCGCGACGGCCGCGGCGATCGCCGAGGCATCGGGGGTCACGCCCGCTCTGCAGACATCGCACTCTGCCTCGGGAGCGTCGGCGCCGGCGCGTTCGGAAAATTCGTCCCGCGATGGCACACCGATACCGCTCGCGTTGACCGGCGAAAGCACGCGCGACGCGATTCTCAATCGCGCGCTCACCATGGTGGGAGCCGTGGCCGGAACGCCGGCCTTCATGTCACCCGAGCAGCACTGCGGCTTGCAGGTCGATGCGCGCACCGATCAATTCAGCTTCTGCGTGTCGCTGTATTTTGCCCTCTATCGCCGGCTGCCTTTCGTCGGTGCGACGCCGCAGGAATACAAAGAAGCCATCTGCGGCGGTCGCGTGCAGGCGCCTCGCTCCGACG
>Ga0111538_10001759_pt1 | contig 30462 bp, 29 predicted proteins | sample SoiMethybrSBSTD1_FD_79669 | JGI IMG/M metagenome (GOLD analysis project Ga0111538, IMG submission 79669) | Bulk soil microbial communities from a Populus tree surrounding site in Tennessee, USA - Soil MetaG P. TD hybrid SBSTD1 (version 2)... | ecosystem: Environmental > Terrestrial > Soil >... | reverse complement strand
TGCCATCCTGCCCCGCTTGGTTTTGAGTACTATGCGCACCGTCGCTGCCGTGATCGCCCTTGTGGCGTGCGTGCATGCCGGGTTGTGGGCGTTAATGCGCGATGACGTTCGCGCCCCCAACTTCGAAGGCCAGCTCGCGAGCGTTTCCTACGCGCCGTTCAATGGCTCGGCACATCCCGATCGCACCACCGCGCAGGTCGCCCAGATTCGTTCTGATCTCAAGCTTCTTGCACCGTACACACGCGCCATTCGCACATACTCGGCCACGGGCGGTGTCGAGCTCGTGCCGGGCATTGCCTCGGAATTCGGACTCCGCGTTACAGCCGGCGCGTGGATCGACAAAAATCAGGATCGCAACGAGCGTGAAATCCGCTCGGTGATCGAGCTCGCAAAGCGTCACAGCAACGTCAACGGGGTCATTGTCGGCAACGAAACGATCTATCGCGACGAACAGAAAGTCAGCGATCTGATTCAGATGATTCAGCGCGTGAAGCGCTCGACGAACGTTCCGGTCACCACCGGTGAAATCTGGCACGTCTGGATCGAACACCCCGAACTCGTTTCCGCAGTCGACTATATCGCGGCGCACATTCTTCCTTATTGGGAAGGCTTCTCGGAGACACAGACGGTCGAACAGACCGTCATCATCTACGACAAGCTGCGCAAGGCGTATCCCGGCAAGCGGATCGTCATCGCCGAGTTCGGCTGGCCGAGCGCCGGCTACAATATGCATCGAGCCAATCCCGGCCGCATCGAGCAGGCGGTCGTGCTGCGCGATTTCGTGGCGCGCGCCGAAGCCTACGGCATGGACTACAACATCGTCGAAGCGATCGACCAGCCGTGGAAGACGAACGAAGGCGGCGTCGGCCCCTATTGGGGACTTTTCGACGCATCGCGCCATCCCAAGTTCAGCTGGACCGGCCCTATTACCGAACCTGATCATTGGAAGCTTGCGACGATCGCCATTCTCGTGAGCGTGCTGCTCTCGCTGCCGCTGCTTGCGATGAGCGCCGTCACGTTGTGGCAGGCCACAATGCTTACAAGCGCCGCGAACGTGGTGGGTGCTTGGTTTGCCGCTGTGTTCGCATATTGGAACGGCCACTATTTTGTTCCGGGCGCCGCTTTCGCGCTTGGTCTCGGCATAATTCTGCTGATCCCGCTGATCATCATCGCCCTCGCGCGCATCGAGGAAATCGCCGCAATCGCTTTTGGCCGCAAGCCGCTGCGTCTGATCGGCAGCCCGCCGCTCGTCCCCGAGACCTATGCGCCGAAAGTTTCAATCCATATCCCGGCGTATAATGAGCCGCCCGAGATGCTCAAACAGACGCTGGACGCGGTCTCACGGCTCGCCTACCCGAATTTCGAGTGTATCATCGTCATCAACAACACGCCCGATCCGGCCATGTGGCTGCCGGTCGAAGAGCACTGCCGCACGCTCGGCGACCGCTTCAAGTTCGTGCGCGACGACAACCTCGCCGGCTTCAAGGCAGGCGCATTGCGTCTTGCCCTCGCACACACCGCCGCCGATGCCGAGGTGATCGGCATTATTGACGCCGACTACGTGGTGCAGCCGGACTGGCTTAAGGATCTTGTTCCGCTGTTCAGCGATCCGTCAGTCGGACTTGTCCAGGCGCCGCAGGATCACCGCGATGGCGAGCGCAGCGTAATGCACCACGCGATGAACGGCGAATACGCCGGATTTTTCGATATCGGCATGGTTCAGCGCAACGAGTACAACGCGATCATCGTGCACGGCACGATGTGCCTGATTCGACGCCAGGCGATCGAGGCGGCCGGCGGCTGGTCGAGTGACACAATCTGCGAAGACACGGATCTTGGGCTCACTCTGCTCGAGCTCGGCTGGAAGACCCATTACACCAATCATCGTTACGGCCACGGACTGCTGCCGGACAGCTTCGAGGCCTACAAGAAGCAGCGTAACCGTTGGGCTTATGGCGGCTTCCAGATCATGAAGAAGCACTGGCGCCGGTTCCTGCCTGGCGCCAGCCAGCTCAACCGCGATCAGAGGCGCGAATTCGCGCTCGGCTGGCTCAACTGGCTCGGCGCCGAGAGCATCGGTGTCGTGGTCGCCATTCTGAATATCATCTGGGTGCCGGTCGTCGCGTTCCTCGACATTGCTGTGCCCGACCGCATTTTGACGACGCCGATCATCGTGAGCTTCATCGTTTCGGTCGTGCATTTTGCCACGCTCTACCAATTGCGCGTGCGGCCGCGCATCGGCCAACTGCTCGGATCGGTCTTCGCGGCGATGTCGGTGCAGTGGACGGTTGCCCGCGCCGTCGGCTTCGGAGTGATCAAGGAGCGCCTGCCCTTCGTGCGCACGTCGAAAGGCGGGCTGCGCCGCACCACCGACTTCCACGCATTCTGGGAGGCGGTGCTGGCCGGGTTGCTGATCCTCGGAGCGATCGTGCTGGTCTTCACGAACTATAAAGAAGTGCGCGAGATCAACATCTTCGCACTGGTGCTCGTCGTGCAAAGCCTCCCGTTCATCGCGGCCGTCGGGCTTGCGGTGATCGAGCGCACGCAGCTCAATGAGTTCGCCTATTGGCGCAGCGTCGAAGCGCGCGTCACTCGGCTGCTTCCGGTTCTGCGCCGTAACGGCGCGCTGGCGAAAGCCCCGCAGCCCGTTCCGACACAGAAGCCCGGCGAACTCGTCCAGTAGGTCCGCTGCTAGGCGGGCAACGCCGTTTCGACCAGCTTCACCCAGTACGATGTGCCGAACGGGATCGCCTCGTCATTGAAATTATATGACGGGTGATGCAGCCCGGCGCTCGTGCCGTTGCCCATCCAGATAAAGGCACCGGGCCGCGCGTTGAGCATGAAAGAAAAATCCTCCGCGCCCATCATCGGCGGAAGCCCGGTATCGACTTTGTCCTGACCGGCAATCTGGCCGGCAACGGAAGCGGCGAACTCCGTTTGCTTCTCATGGTTCACAAGCACCGGATAGCCGCGCTTGTAGGTGAGCTTGGCCTTGGCGCCGTAGGCCGCCGCCGTGCTCTCCACGACCACGGGCAGGCGCTTCTCGAGGAGATCGCGGACCTCGGGCGCGAGACTGCGTGCGGTGCCGCGCAACTGAACAGTCTGGGGAATGACATTATCGGTATTGCCGGCACGAAACATGCAGATCGAAACGACCGCCGACTTGAGCGGGTCGACGTTGCGCGACACGACCGATTGAAGCGCGTTGATGATCTGCGCACCAACGAGAACCGTGTCGACGCCGAGATGCGGGCGCGCCGCGTGGGCGCCGACACCCTCGATATCGATGGTCAGCGCGTCGGCGGCCGCCATCATCGGTCCGGGACGGATGCCAAATGCGCCAACGGGCATCCCGGGGTAGTTGTGCATCCCGAAAACTTCCGCGATGCCGAAGCGGTCCATCAGCCCGTCATCGACCATGGCCTTGCCGCCTCCACCGCCTTCTTCCGCCGGCTGGAAGATTACAACGGCCGTGCCGGAGAAATTCCGGGTTTCCGCAAGATACCGGGCGGCACCGAGCAGCATGGCGGTGTGGCCGTCATGGCCGCAGGCGTGCATCTTTCCCGGAACGGTCGACTTGTACGGCAGGTCGCTCGCCTCCTCGATCGGCAGCGCGTCCATGTCGGCGCGCAGGCCGATGGTCTTGCCGGACCCGCCCTTCTTGCCGCGGATAACGCCGACCACGCCGGTGCGCCCGAGACCGCTCACGACCTCGTCGCAGCCGAACGCCTTGAGTTTCTCCGCAACGGACCCCGCCGTGCGGTGCACGTCGTACTGCAGTTCGGGGTGCATGTGCAGGTCGCGCCGCCACTCGGCAATGTCGGCATGAAGGTCGGCGACGCGGTTCACGATTGGCATGATCTCGCTCCTTGGCGGGCCCAGTGTAGCAAATCATCGGGCGCGAGCGCGAGTTCAGGAAATAAGCGGGGTTGGCCTATTGACCGGGCAGGTCGTCGCCCCTACACCGACCCCTCAATCCTGGCAAAGGGCGCGTAGCTCAGTGGTAGAGCAACTGACTTTTAATCAGTAGGTCGATGGTTCGATCCCATCCGCGCTCACCAATCGATCCGGCATTTCCAGTTAGAACAGCCAGCAATTCAACGCTGAGGAATCACGCCGGCCATATGCGGCTGGCGAAGGGCTGGTCTGCGTTCGACTAAACAAGCAGCAAACGCTGCAAACTGCGGCCGTTAGCGGCACGATTGCGGCCGCACACTTAAGATTAATGACCTGACAGGCTTGCGCCGTTGAGCAAATAACTCTAGCGAGTTCGCATCTCGTTGGAGAAATAAATGCGAATGCCTCTTCTTGCCTACTTCCTGGTCATGGGAATTATTCTTTTTACCGGTTTGGTCTTCGTGAGCGGCCAGCTTGAGTCGAAGTCGCTGCCAGTGTCTCAAAGAATCGGCGTTCCGCCGCCTTTCAAAGCCCAGCCGGATGCGAATGGATCACCGGCAGGCACGGTGAATTCTGCCGTCGAATAGTTGGCGGCGCGCTTATCTCGTTTTCTTGCGAATTAGACGACTTGCCATCGGCGCGTAGTCGCAATCACACTGCTTTCGCGTACACTCTGCGAGGGGCAATCTCGGCACGGCGTTACAAATGTATGACACACCTTTCTGCGATCTGGCTGCTTCGCAGGCCGACGCGCTAGGCGTGATGGAAACGTGGTGCAAGAGACCAAGCTTGTGCGCCCTCTTGAACGCGCGTAATGCGCGGGCAATATCCTTCGGCGCCTTGTGCATGGTTTGCCTCAAGCGCGCCAGAACTATCATTCTGGGCGGCCCTGAGGCCGCCAAATTGGAATTCACGCTAACTGTTAGTGATACGTTTTAGGATTTACGTTTGTTAAGACGGATGCATCGGGAATCGAATTGGGATTCAATCCGCGCGCCTACCTATCGCTTGGACGGTGACTGCTCGGTGATCGCGGCCAAGGGAACCAGGTGACGCGGGACGATAACGCGCTGGTTCGCCACCAGTGCGGCGCCCTCCGGAATCTCATTGATCTGCGTGAGCGCCCAGAGAGGCACGCGGTATTTGATCGCAAGCGTCTCCAGCGTGTCGCCCGCCTGCACAACGGCCGGCATACCGCTGTCCCACAAATCGACCGCGGCATCGGGCGGGACAACATAACGGATGGGCAGGCCCTCGCCTTCGAGCCTGGCCGGCGTCTCGGGGATCTGCAGGATCTTGGTGAGCAATTGCGTATGGATGATGTCCATCTTCTCGATATTGATATGCAGGACTCCCTTGAGCTTCGAGAGATCGAAGCTTGCAAAGTGTCCCTGATAACCTTTCTCAGGCACGACGTCGCCGCCACCGAGGACATCGCGCGCCAGGAAGATGTTCATGTAACGCTCGACGTTCATCGGCAATTTCGGCATCAGGTGGGCGGGGTCGATCGTGACGATCAGGCCGATCGGAATGTTTTCGGCTTGCAGCTTTTCTGCAAACTGCAGCGCACAGAATCCGCCCATTGAGTGCCCGATGAGAGTGATTGGCGCGGGATTCTGGCGGTACTCACGAATGGCCCGCTCCGCAACGTAGGCACAAATCGTAAATTCATTGACGTCCACCGACACACCGGCCTCTTCGATACGTTTAGCCAGCTTATCCATCCCCCGCGAGAAGATCAGGCCCAGTGCGCCGCGGAACAGATAGACGCGCCCGCGCGGAAGCGCAGTTGGGGCGGAGGGCGATGCGGCTGGAGCGGTGGTCGCCGCGGGCGCCGCCTGCGCGTTGGCCGAAGCGCCTGCAGCAGGCGCCGCATAGAGGACGCAGCCGGAGATGATCACTGCGCCCACGAAGGAAACAACTTGCACCCGAGACACCCTGCGCTTTCGGTCTTGCCGGCGGCACTTAGGAACGCGAATCATCCTAAATCAAGGCACGGTCGCGGTACCGGGCTCAATCAGGATCAGGCTGACCTGCGTTGGGCTCAATATCAATCGCAGACCATCCAGCACTGGCCGTATAAATTGCACACGCGGTGGGAATTGAGGCCGCCACATCCGGTGTAAAAAGGCTGCGGCCCCCGGTGGCGGGTGATCACGTATTTCTTGCGGCATATTCCCCGCGCGTCCCGGTAACGGTTGAAACCGCACCCGTCGGCAACCGGAATCGTCAACCCCGCCTGCTCCGTCCAGATCGGCGCGAGTGGCATCGCCCTTGCAACGGTAAACGAAAAACCGGATACCACTGCGAGCACGATACAGGCGATTATTTTATTCATTGCGCAACCGACTGAATTTCGGATCGCAGGATGATAGCGGCCTACTGTGTCTTGTCCATCCAGGCGCGACCGCCGGTCGCGCCGTAGCGCGATACTGGCTATGGTCGCCCGGACACATCATGGCCGGCACCGCCTATGACAGACTCGCTGACACTCGTACGCGCCTCGCGAAATCGTGATGGCGAATGGTCGTCGGACGACTACGACGTTTTCGAGGGAAAGCAACTGGTCGGGCGCATCACCTTGACGCCGCAGGCGCCGGAAGGCCGGCCGTGGTTCTGGATGATCACGGCGCGCCCCGAAAGCAGTCAAAATCAAGGCTACGCTGTGAGTCGCGAGCAGGCGATGCTTGAATTCAAAGCGCGGTGGCTCAATCCCGCGCGCCTTTAGCCCGATCGATTAGATGCACCGCATCAATTTGTGCGCGGTCATCGTAAAATCGTCGAAAATTTGTCCGCGTGCGTGCACCTCCTGTTACGTGTCGCGCCGCAAATGCCTTTAATCACGCAAGTACCTACGGCAAAATATCGGCGCGACGTGTTTTTGTCGTAAAACCTTATCGAGCCGGCCACCACAGTTTCATCAAAGCGTCGCGCCCTTGCCACGATGCGTCTCTACAAAAGGCCATGGATCGGGGAGAAGGATCAGGAGGTCGCGACATGCAGCTCCACGAGTATCGGGCGAAGCTCTCCGCCATCCGCAGTTTCGCGGCTCCCGCGCTGTGCCCGCACTGCGGGGACGTGATGGTCGCGCCGGTCTCATCTGAGTTTGTCGAAGGCGGCGAGATTCGCCACCACTGGGAATGCGAGGCGTGCGGCGGGCTGTCCAGCACCTCGATTCCTCTCACGTCTCATTGACGATTTTCATCGGAATAGATCCAAGTATAGAGTGTTTCTTCTGTGTGATGCGTTTTTCGCGTTCCTAGGGAGGAGCCTTTATGACGACGACCTTTGTGCGGTCAGGCCTGGCCGCCCTCGCCTGCACAGTCCTGCTCTCCGCGCCGGCTCTCGCCGCCTCGATCAATCTGAAGGCCGACCTGAAGTCTTCAAATGAAGTCCCGCCGGTAGACAGCAAAGGCAGCGGCTCCGTAACCGCCACTTTTGACACCGCAAGCAAACAGCTGTCCTGGAAGGGCAGCGTGAGCGGCCTGTCTGGACCGGCAACCGCCGCGCATTTCCATTCCGCCGAATCCGGAAAGAACGGCGCCGTCGTGGTGCCGATTGCCGGCGCCGACAAGGGCTCTTTCGAAGGCTCGGCAACGCTGACCGATGCCCAGGCCGAGGAATTGATGGCCGGTAAGTGGTACGTGAACATTCACACGGCCGCCAACAAGGCCGGGGAAGTTCGCGGTCAGGTCCAGAAGTAACGGCGTCTAAATCTGTCCCAATTCCGACCCGCCTGCCCCGCGCAGGCGGGTTTTGCTTTCATGCCCGGCATGCTTTGCGTCGGGCCAGTTCAGGTTTTATGGTCGGCCTCTCTTTGTGTTGGTGATTGAGGTGACCCCATGGTGCGTACGATGGCCCGTACGAATGGCTCCGCCCCCTTTCTCATTTCCGGCGGCGGCATCGGCGGCCTGATCACGGCCTACGCGCTTGCCCAAAAGGGAATTCCGGTACGCCTTTTCGAGCAATCGCCCGAGTTCCGCGAGGTCGGCGCCGGCATCCAGCTCGGGCCGAACATTTTTCGCGTGCTCGAAAAGGTTGGCCTGAAGGATGCAATCCTGGCCGACGCGCACCGTCCTCCCGCGCAGGAAATGCGCGACGCCCTCACCGGCAAGCTCATCACCAATATTCCTTTGGGCGACGCCTTCTTCAAACGGTTCGGCCAGCCCTACGCGGTGACCCATCGGGCCGACATCCACAGTGCCTTTCTCAAGGCATGTCAGGGCAGCAACCTGATCACGCTGGAAACGAGTCGCCGCGTCGACGCCTACAAGGATCACGGCGACGGCGTCAGGGTCACGCTCAACAACGGCGAGACCGTCGAGGGCCGCGCATTGATCGGCTGCGACGGCATGTGGTCGAAAATCCGCGAGGAGGTCATCGGCGACGGCAAGCCGCGCGTCTCCGGGCATATCGCCTATCGAGGCGTGCTCAAGCGCGAGGATGTGCCGAAAGATCTCTGGCGGCCCGACGTCGTGCTCTGGGCCGGCCCGCGCACGCATTTCGTGCACTACCCGCTGCGGCGCGGCGAGCTCTACAATCTCGTCGCCGTCTTCCACTCCGACCACTACGAGGAAGGATGGAACGCCGAAGGAAGCAAGGACGTGTTGTGGCAGCACTTCAAGACGCAGGTGCCGCAGGTGCTGCGTATGCTCGAGCGGATCGAGACCTGGCGCATGTGGGTCCTTTGCGACCGCGAGCCGGTGAAGAACTGGTCGAAAGGTCGCGTCACCCTGCTCGGCGATGCCGCGCACCCGATGATGCAATATCTCGCGCAGGGGGCCTGCATGGCGACGGAGGATGCAATCGTTCTCGCCGACAAAGTCGCGGCTTCGCCCGACGATCCGGCGACAGCCTTCCAAGCCTACCAGCAGGAGCGCTATTTGCGGACCGGGCGAACGCAGATCATGGCGCGCGTCTATGGCGAGGTCTATCACGCGCGCGGCGTCGCCGCCGAGCTGCGCGAGATGGCGCTGTCGCCGCGCACGCCGGAAGAAAGCTACGAGGGTATCGCCTGGCTCTATGGCGGGCCGTGAGAGAAACGGTCATGCCCGGCCTTGTGCCGGGCATCCACGTCTTACTTCCGCACGACAAGGCGTGGATGGCCGGGACATAGGCGTGCGAAGGCACGCCGTCCTTTGGACGGCTATGCCCGGCCATGACGACCTAGGTACTGTCGTTCACGCCGCCTTCATCTGCGGATTGGACGCCGGCCGATCGAGATTGGCGTTCCAGGCGTCGTAGCCATAGAGCCAGCTGGTGTCGCCGTCGCCCTCGCGCATCCAGGTGTTGGCGCTGGATATTGCCTGGACCACCGATGTCCGCGGCTTGCGGTGCGCCTCGTAGCGCTTGAACGCGCCTTCAATATCTTCGCCATTCACCGCATCGAGGCAGCGCGCAAGAATGGCGGCATCCTCGATCGAGGTCGCCGCGCCCTGCGCCATGTAGGGCGTCATCGGATGCGCGGAGTCACCGAGCAGCACCACGCGTCCGTCGCTCCAGCGCCGCAGCGGCTCGCGCTCGAGGATCGCCCACTTGTGGCAATCCGGGCAGGCGTTGAGCACATTGCGGACGTCCTGGTGAAACCCTTCGTAGGCCGCGCGTAATTCCCTGACGTCGCCTTTGGCGGACCAGGATTCACGCGTCAGCCATTCGGCAGGCTCGGGCACGCTGGTCACGAAGTAGACTTCGCTTTTCGCCTTGTTGGTGTAGTAGATGACGATGTGGCGGTCGGCGCCCCACCATTTCGTGCGCGAAGGCCCGATGTCGAAGCCGTCCATGAGCCTGGACGGAAAGACTGCGCGATAGGCGATACGCCCTTTGTGGATCGGTGCGTCCGGTCCGACCACGATGTCGCGCACGACCGAATGAACGCCATCCGCGCCGACGACCGCATCGGCACTGGCCGTGCTGCCATCCTCGAAGCGCAGCGTCACCCGCCCGCCGGCCTGATCGAGCCCGACCAGCTTCTTGTTGAGATGGATGATCTCGGACGGAACGACGGAAGCGAGCGCGTCGTGCAGGTCAGCGCGGTGCATGCACAGATAAGGCGCGTTGTAGAGACTTTCCGGCATCGGCAACTCGCGTGTCACCTCGCCGGTATCCGCAATGCGGTTGAGATGCGAAAAGGGCGCGAACGACGTCGCGCGTAGCCGGTCCTCGACGCCGATGCCGCGCAGGACCTTCATCGAATTCGGCATCATCTGGATGCCGGCGCCGATGCGCGCAAAGCGCGCCGCCTGCTCGTAGACCTGCACGTCGATACCGACACGCCGCAGCGTTGCCGCGACCGCCAGTCCGCCCATACCGGCGCCGACAATCGCTACTGACAGTTTCTTTTTATTCATGCGTCTCAGTCCCGCGGGCTCTTCAGGTCCGCTCGTCCCAAACCTACTTCCTCTCAATACCCGCCTTGTCGATCACCGCATTCCACTTCTTGATGTCGCCGGTGAGCCTGCTCATCATCTCATCGGGCGAGCTTGCATGTGCGAGCACGCCGACCTTGGCGAACTGCTCCTTGACATCTGGCATGGCGAGCACCTCGTGCATCGCCTTGTTCATCGTCGTAATGACTTCTTTTGGTGTCCCCTTCGGCACGCCAATGGCGTTCCAGGAGATCACTTCGAAGCCCTTCACCCCGGCCTGGTCGACGGTCGATATGCCCTTGAGCAGCGGCGACGGTTGCGGGCTCGATGTCGCCAGCACGCGGATCTTGCCATCATTGACCTGACCCTGCACCGCAGGCGGGAAGTCGACCTGCATCTGGACGTCGTTGCGCAAGAGCGCCACCACGATGTCGGGCGAATTCTTGTAGGGGACAATCTGCACGTTGAGATCGGCCATCGACTTGAACAGCTCGGCGCCGAGATTTTGCGTTCCGCCGACTGCGATCGTGCCGATGTTCAGCTTGCCCGGCTGCGCCTTCGCCGCCTTGATGAAGTCGCCGAGCGTCTTGTACTCGGACTCGCTGTTGACGGCGAAAACAAGATCGAAGGTGCCGACCATCGAGACCGGCTCGAAATCTTTCACCGGGTCGAAGGGCAGGCTCTTGAAGGCCGCGACGCTGATCGCGGTGCCGTTCGTCACCAGCGCCATCGTGTAGCCGTCCGGCGGCGCGGTGATCACGGCGCGCGCGGCGTTGATGCCACCCGGGCCGGGCATGTTCTCGATGACGACGCGCTGGCCGAATTTCTGCCCGAGCTTGTCGGCCATGATGCGCGCGGTGACGTCGGCGACGCCGCCGGCGCCGAACGGCAAGACGATCTTGATCGGCTTTTCCGGCCAGGCCGCTTTTGCTCCGTTCAACGGCCCCAACATCAGGGCCGCAACCGCGAGCACCGCGCAGCGACGCGTCGTGCGGAATATCCCCTTGTTCATATGCGTTTCCTCCACAGTCTTTGTTCTTATGATCCGAAACCATAAAGCCGTGCCGGATTGTCCACCAGCAGGCGTTTTTGCGCCAGCGCATCGGGCGCAAATTGCGGCACCAGATCGACCAGGTCGGCCTCATCGGCCTCATGTGTCGCATTCGGATGCGGGAAATCGGTGCCCCAGAGCACGCGATCGGGCGCGGCCTCGACCAGCACATGAGCAATGGGCACGGCGGCCGCGTAAGGCGGCATGGAGATCCGCTCCGACCCGCAGACCTTGATCCAGCATTTTTCCACGCGCGAAAGTTCGATCAACGCACGCAGCGGCGGCTGATCGACGCCGGCGGCCGAAGGCACGCGGCCCATGTGATCGACGATGAACGGCAGCGGCAGTTTTCGCATCATCTCCGAGAGCGGCATAATGTCGGGCGCATCGACATGCAGAACGACGTGCCAGCCCCGACCCTTGATGCGGTCGATCACGCGGTTGAACACCGCCATGTCCGGCGCGCCGCCGAGATGCTTCACGAAATTGAAACGCACGCCGCGCACGCCGCCGGCCTCGAGCCTGTCGAAATCCTTGTCGCTGAAGCCGTCGTTGACGATCGCCACCCCGCGATAACGTTTGGGATTCGACGCAATGCAGTCGAGCATCGCCGCGTTGTCGGTGCCGTGGCAGCTCGCCTGCACGATGACCGCGCGCTCGACGCCGAGATGCGCATGCAGCGCGCCGAGCATCTCCTTCGGTGCATCCTCCGGCGTATAGCGCCGGTTCTGCGCATAGGGAAATTTCGCCGCCGGCCCGAACACGTGGCAATGCGCATCGCACGTGCCCGGCGGAAGCTTGAATCGCGGCTTGCGACGATGTGAGAGGAAGGCGTGCACTGTCATTGGCTGGCTTTAGCGAAGCGCAACCCGCGAGACAACCCTCAGAGCGGCTGCAAATCGCCCTTCGCCCAGCCGGCCTCCGTGGTGGCCTGAAATTCGGCAAAGCACCCGCTTGCGATCGCCTCGCGCATGCCGGCCATGAGCGTCTGGTAGTAGGCAAGATTGATGGTCGAGAGCAACACCGCGCCGAGTATCTCGTTGGCCTTGGTCAGGTGATGGAGATAGGCGCGCGAATAGGCACGCGCGGCCGGATGCGCGCTCTCTTCGTCGAGCGGCCGCGGATCGTTCGCGTGGCGTGCGTTGGCGAGGTTGATCGGACCGAAACGCGTGAAGGCCATGCCGTGCCGGCCGTTGCGCGTCGGCAACACGCAGTCGAACATGTCGATGCCACGCCTCACGGCTTCGATGAGATCGTGTGGCGTGCCGACCCCCATCAGATAGCGCGGGCGGTCCGCCGGCAAAGCCGGTGCCGTCTCGGCCACGATCTTGAGCATCACCTCCTGCGGCTCGCCGACGGCGAGTCCGCCGATCGCATAGCCCTGGAAGTCCATGCTGGTTAGCGCGCGGGCGCTCTCGGCACGCAGCACGAGATCGTCGCCGCCCTGCACGATTCCGAACAGCGCATAGCCCTGCTTCGCACGCTCCTCGAAAGCGCGTTTCGAGCGCTCGGCCCAACGTAACGACAACCGCATCGCGCGCGCGATCTCGTCGGAGGACGCAGGCAGCTTCAGGCATTCGTCGAGCTGCATCGAAATATCGGCGCCAAGCAGCGCCTGAATCTCGATCGCGCGCTCGGGCGAAAGCGCGACCATGGCACCGTCGAGGTGGGAGCGGAACGTCACCCCGCGTTCGTCGATCTGGCGCAACTCGGATAACGACATCACCTGGAAACCGCCTGAATCGGTGAGGATCGGCAGTGGCCAATTCATGAACTTGTGCAGGCCGCCAAGCGCCGCGATGCGCTCGGCGCCGGGGCGCAGCATCAGATGATAGGTGTTGCCGAGGACGATCTCGGCGCCGGTCGCGCGGACGTCGTCCGGCATCAGACCTTTCACGGTCGCCTGCGTCCCGACCGGCATGAAGGCCGGCGTCTGCACCTTTCCATGCGACGCGATGAATTCGCCGCGGCGCGCGTCGCCGTCAGTTTTGAACAACTGGAAGGAGAAAGGTTTGCTCATCGGCCGGCAGGATAAAGCAGACACGCGTCGCCGTACGAATAGAAGCGGTAACCGGCCTCAATCGCGTGGGCATAAGCACGTTTCATGGTGTCGAGTCCGCTGAAGGCCGCCACCAACATGAACAATGTCGAGCGTGGCAAGTGGAAATTGGTGAGCATCAGATCGACGGCCCGGAATTTGTAGCCCGGCGTGATGAAGATCGCCGTCTCGCCGGAAAAGGCTTTCAGGCGCCCATCCGGGCCGGCCGCGCTTTCGAGCAGACGCAGGGCGGTCGACCCGACGGCCACGATGCGCCCGCCTTTGGCCCGCACGGCGTTGAGCACTTCCGCAGTCCCCGCCGCGACCGTGCCGAACTCGGCATGCATGGTGTGCCCTGCGGTGTCGTCGGCCTTCACAGGCAGGAATGTGCCGGCGCCGACGTGCAGGGTGACTTTCGCGACGCCCATACCGCGCTCCTTCAGGCCCGCCAACAGCTTTTTGGTAAAATGCAGGCCCGCGGTGGGTGCCGCCACCGAGCCTTCTTCCTGGGCGAAAAGAGTCTGGTAATCGGCGCGGTCCTTTTCGTCCGGCTCACGGCGGGAGGCGATATAAGGCGGCAGGGGCATCTCGCCCCGCTCGGCAATCGCCTGATCCAGGATCGGCCCATGGAAGGAAAATGAAAGGGTTATCTCGCCTCCCTCATCTTTCTGTGAAACTTGAGCATCAAGTTCCCCGAGGAAACACACTTTTCCCTCAGTCCCGAACCGCAAGACATCGCCTGTTTCAAGCTTCTTGGCGGGCTTCACGAAGGCCCGCCAATGCGAGCCGTCGATGCGCTTGTGCAGGGTGGCCTCGATCGCGGGCTCGGCGCTTCCCCGCCCGATGCGCCGCCCATGCAGGCGCGCGGCAATCACCTTGCTGTCGTTGACCACCAGGCAGTCGCCCGCGCGCAGCAGCCCCGGCAGATCGGAGATCCTGTGGTCTTCAAACCCGGCCGTTTCGCCGGGCTTCACGACGAGCAGCCGCGCGGAATCCCGCGGGCTCACCGGGCGCAAGGCGATGCGGTCGGCCGGCAGCGCGAAATCAAAGAGGTCCGTGCGCATGGTCTACCCTCTCCCACATGGGGAAAGGGCAAGGAAGGGCCTTACGCCCCCATCGTCGCCTTGACGATCTTGTCGGGGTTCTCGACCGGCTCGCCGCGCTTGATCTTGTCGACGTTCTCCATGCCCTCGATCACCTTGCCCCAGACCGTGTACTGGTTGTCGAGGAAGCGGGCGTCGTCGAAGCAGATGAAAAACTGGCTGTCGCCCGAGTCAGGATTGCTCGCGCGCGCCATCGACACGATGCCGCGCACGTGCGGCTCCTTGTTGAACTCGGCCTTGAGCTTCTTGCCCGAGCCGCCGGTGCCGGTGCCCTGCGGGCACCCGGTCTGCGCCATGAAGCCGTCGATCACGCGGTGAAAAACAATTCCGTCGTAAAAGCCGTCCTTCACCAACTCCTTGATGCGCGTGACATGTCCTGGCGCAAGGTCGGGGCGCATCTCGATCACGACTTTACCCTTGGTGGTCTCCAGCGTCAGCGTATCTTCTGGCTTCGCCATATCACTCCCTCTCACAATACACACAACAGACGGATTGGTTCAGCGCTCGATGGTCGCCTTCTTGATGTAATCCATGCGCGGAAAATCTTTGGACAGATAAGCATTGCCCTCGCTCTGGATGCGGCTCTGGTTCGGGCCGCGGCCATTCGGCGCGCCCTCGCCGTATTCCGCATTGATCGCCTCGACGACGTTCATTCCGGACAGCACCCGCCCAAACGGCGAAAAGCCCGATTGGTCAAGCCGCGAATTGTCGCCGAAGTTGATGAAGACCTGGCTGGTGCGGGTGTTCGGTCCGGCCATCGCAAAGGTGACCATGCCTTTCGTATTGCTTTGCGCGACCGGGTCGTCGGAAATCTGCGCCGTGCGCCAGCGCGCCATGATCCCCGGATCGCCGTGGATACCGAACTGCACCATGAAGCCGGAGATCACGCGGAAGAAACGCGCGTTATCATAGAAGCCGTTCTTCACGAGATTGTAGAAACGGTCGGCGCCCTTCGGGGCCCAGGCGCGCGTCACCTCGATCACGAACACCCCCTTGGTGGTGTCGAAGCGCGCCTTGTAGGTCGCGGGCGCCTGCTCGCGCAGGCCCGCGGGATTTTCCAGCGCCGATTGCGCGAAAGCGGGCGCTGCAAACAGCGCCAGCGTGAAAGCGAGTGAGATCAATTTGAACCGGCGGGGGATCATTGCGTTCCTCGTTGCGGCGGCGCGCCAAAATCAGCGCGCAAATTTCTTTTTCAGGCGCGCGACAACCGGTGCCGGCACGAAGGCCGAAACGTCGCCGCCCATACCGGCGATCTGCCGGACCAATGTGGCGGTGATCGGGCGCACCGCCGGCGAGGCCGGCAGGAATACCGTGACCACCTCAGGGGCCATCCCGCCGTTCATGCCCGCCATCTGCATTTCATAGTCGAGATCGGTGCCGTCGCGCACGCCGCGGATGAGAATGGTGGCGCCGGCTTTGCGCGCCGCGTCCACCACGAGATTCGAGAAGGTGGTGCACGACAATTCGCATTTAGCCTCGCGCGCAAACGGCGCGCAGTTCTCGTGCAGCATGGCCGTGCGCTCTTCGGCGGTAAACAGCGGAGTCTTGCCCGGATGCACCCCAATAGCGATGACCAGCCGGTCCGCAAGGCGGACGGCATGCCGCACCACGTCGAGATGGCCGTTGGTGACCGGGTCGAATGACCCCGCGTAAAGGGCGATTCTCGGCATAAACCGGGGTCTAACCCGCCCTCCGCAGCCTCGCAAGGCCGCGGCCTTTGCGCCTTGAACCTTTTCCCCGGCAGCCGCGACCAATCATCAGGAGGCAGCCGGAAATCCACTGTTTTGTGACTCGAGTCACTGAACGGAAAGGCCGCCTTCCGTATCTCATCCTTGCCGAGAGCAAATGGTACGGCGAGGCCTGAACAGGGGGCTGTCATGTTGAAGTCACTCGCCGCCGTTGTCGTCGCCGCGACCATCGCCGCCGCGATCACCATTTTGTCCGCGCCGACCACCGACGTGGTCGCCGGCCCCCTGCCCAAGCCGGCCGCCGATGCAATGAAAGCCTGCAATGATCAACCGTGGCCCTATTCCAACTGTGTCGGGACCCAGTTCGGCAACCCGAACGTGCGGCTCATCGCCATCGATCGCGCCGGCTAAGAAGCGCCTTACCTCTCCGCCACTGCGGCGCTAGGCTCTCTTCCGGGCAAAACGTCCTGAGGAGAGCACCGATGCGCCGCGCCACTCTTGCCGCCGCCCTGCTGCTGTGGGCGGCCGCCGCGTCCGCCCAGGATTATCCGAACCGGCCGATCCGCATCATCGTGCCGACGCCCGCCGGCGGGCCGGTCGATGTGATGGCACGCGTGCTCGCCAATGCGCTGCCGCCGGTGCTCGGGCAGAACGTCTTCATCGAGAACAAGCCGGGCGCCGGCAACACCATCGGCTCGCGCGCAGCCGCGTCCGCCGATCCAGACGGCTATACGCTGATGGTGTCGGCCGCGAGCGGCCTGATCATGAGCCCGATGATCCACAAGAATGCCGGCTACGACGCATCGAGCTTTGCCGCGATCGCGCTCGTCGCCGAGACGCCGCAGGTGCTGGTGGTGAACGCACAGACGCCGTTCAAGTCGATTGCCGATCTCGTCGCCTATGCCAAGGCCAATCCCGGCAAGCTCAATTATTCGACCGGCGGCGTCGGCACGCTGCCGCATCTCAATGCCGAGCTGTTCAAGTCGGTCAGTGACACCAATATCCTGCACGTGCCGTACAAAGGCGGCGGCCCTGCCCTGACGGCGGTCGTTGCCGGCGAAGTGCAGATGACATTCGACACGGTGAGTACGTCGCTGCAGCTGATCCAGGACGGCAAATTGCGCGCGCTCGCGATCGTGGGCCCGAAACGTGCGCCCGAATTGCCGGACGTGCCGGCCATGCCGGAAATCGGTTTTCCATCTGTGACGAGCGGCGCCTGGACCGCGCTGATGGCGCCGCGTGACACGCCGCCCGCCATCATCGTGAAGCTCAACGCGGCGACCAATGCCGCGCTGCAGGGCGACGCGATGAAGGCCGCGCTGTCGAAGCTCGGCGCGCAGCCGCGCGGCGGCAAGCCGGAGGATCTGACCCGGCACATTCAGCGTGAAACGGAAAAATGGAAGCCGATCGTCGCCGCGCTGAATTTGAAAGTGGATTGATCGATGACTTATTCTCGTTTCGCATGCTGGCTGTCTGCGTTGCTTGCGTTGACGGTATCCGCCCTGGCGCAAACGCCGCCCGGCGCGGCCGAGCTGCAGGCCTATCGCGGTCTGCATGCAGCAGCGGCAAAAGGCGACGTCGCCGAAATTGAGACACTCGTGAAGTCCGGCTCAGCCGTCGATGCGCGCGACGGCCGCGCGCGGACGCCACTGCATGTCGCCGCTTTCATGCGCAAGCCGGAGGCGGCGCGCACGTTGATGCGGCTCGGCGCCGACGCCAATGCGCTCGAGGCGCAGAAATACGACATCGTCACCATCGCTGCAGTCGCCGACGACGTACCGATGCTCAAGGTCGCGCTCGAAGGCGGCTGCAAGGCAGGCAACATCACCAGCCCCTATTACGGCACAGCGCTGATTGCCGCCGCGCATCTCGGTCACGATGAGGTCGTGCGCACATTGATCGCTGCGAAAGCGCCGCTCGACCACGTCAACAATCTCGGCTGGACCGCGGTGATCGAGTCGATCGTGCTTGGCGACGGCGGCAAGCGCCACGTCGCAACGCTGAAAGCACTCGTCGATGCCGGCGCCAACGTCAATCTTGCCGACCGCTCGGGCGAAACGCCGCTCACGCTCGCGAAGAGGCGCGGATTCAATGAGATGGTCGCAATCCTCGAAAAGGCGGGCGGGCGTTAGGGGGCAGGCATGCGGCGGCGACAGTTTGTTGGCATTCTCGGCGGGGCCGCCCTGTGGCCGTTTGCTGCGCGCTCCCAAGGGACGGCAGCGCCGGTGATCGGTTTTCTAAGTCCCTCGACCAATTCGGCGGCGAACACCGAAGGCTTCTTCGTCGGGGTCCGGGAGCTTGGCTATGTCGATGGCCGCAACATCCGGATTGAATCCCGGTGGGCGGATGGAAAGCTCGATCAACTCCCGAAGCTCGCTGCCGAACTCGTGCGTCTGAATGTCAGCGTTCTGGTCACATCAGTGACTGAAGCCTCGCTACAGGCCAAAAAAGCCACGTCCACAATCCCCATCGTCATGGCGGCGGTTGGTGACCCCGTTGCGGCGGGTCTCGTCGCCTCTCTCGCCCGTCCAGGCGGCAACGTCACCGGCACGTCCAGCCTGTCGATCGATATCGTCGGCAAGCAGATTGAGCTGCTCAAGGTTGTTGTCCCGGGCCTTTCTCATGCCGCCCTGCTCTGGAACCGGGACAATGCCACATATCAGGCGCTCCAGTTGCGGGAAGCGGAACGTGCCGCGCGCACCGCCGGCTTGGAGCTTCAGCTGGTGGGGGCCCGATCGGCTGGCGAAATCCCGAGTGCCTTTGACAGCATCAAGAAGGGCACACAGGCCCTTGCCGTTCTTGGTGACGCAGTGTTGGTGCAGCATGCGACAACAATCGCCGAGCTCGCGTTGAAGAAGCGTTTGGCGACCGTTGGTCTCAACCGGGGTTGGGCTCGCGCCGGAATTCTGCTGACCTACGGCCCGAGCTTTTTCGATTTGCACAAGCGCGCTGCCACTTACGTCGACAAAATCCTCAAAGGTGCAAAACCGGCCGACCTGCCGGTGGAGCAGCCAACGGCGTTCGAGCTGATTGTCAATCTCAGGACCGCCAAGGCTCTTGGCCTCACCGTACCGCCCTCGCTGATCGCCCGCGCAGACGAGGTCATCGAGTAGCGCCGCGTACGCAGGCGCTAATTCGCCCGCCTTGCCAGCGACAGCCACAGGCCGCCGCCGATCAGCACGACGCCGGACAGCCGGCCGAGCAGTGCGTTGCGGCGCGGCTTCATGAACCAGGCGCGGCCGAGACCAGCCGCAACCGCCCAGGCCGCGTCGGTTAAGCCCGCGAGCACCACCGTCACCGCGCACATCACGAACAGCTGCCATTCGACGGGCAGCGCCGGGTCGAGGAACTGCGGGAGGAAGGCCGTGAAGAATGCGATCGTCTTCGGATTGGTGACGGCGACGAGAAAGCCGCGCGATATGTGCACGCGGCGGCGCGGCGGAGCCGCTTCGGGTCCGTGCCCCGCGGTGCGCCAGCTCTGGATGCCGAGCCAGATCAGATAGCCGGCGCCGACCCAGCGCAGGACTTCAAACACTTCGGCCGATGTCTTCAGGATCCAGTTCAGGCCGAGGGCGATGCCGGCGAGCAGGGCCGCATTGCCGAGCGTGGTGCCGATCACCGTGATCAGCGCCGCGCGGATACCGCGCGTGGCCCCGGTTGCGATCACCAAAGTGACGATCGGGCCCGGCACGATGACCAGGACGAATGTGATGAGCAGGAAGGCGGAGAAGAGGTGGTAGTTCATGGGGTTCACTTTGCTCGTCATGGCCGGGCCTGTCCCGGCCATCCACGTCTTATTGTGTCGCAAGACGTGGATGCCCGCGACAAGCGCGGGCATGACGGAAAACCTACTCTTCCTCGTCGCCGCCCTCTTCGCTCAGGCGCTCGAGCGACACGACCTTCTCGTCCTCGGCCGTATTGAGCACGATCACGCCTTGCGTCGAGCGCCCGGCGATGCGGATGCCGGAGACCGGCGTGCGGATCAGCTTGCCGCCGTCGGTGACCAGCATGACCTGGTCGGCCTCTTCCACCGGGAAGGATCCGACGATCTTGCCGGTCTTCTTGGTGAGTGTCATGGCGACGATGCCTTTGCCGCCGCGGCCGGTGGTGCGGTACTCGTAGGACGACGAGCGCTTGCCGAAGCCGCGCTCCGACACCGTCAGTACGAACTGCTCCGCCGCCGATAGCTCGACATAGCGCTTTTCGCCGAGCTCGATGTTCTTGACGCCCTCCTCCGCCTCGGCCGGCTCCGGCTCGTCGCCGGCCCCGCGCCGGATCGCGCTGGCGCGCTTGTGGTAGGCGGCGCGTTCTTCGGCCGACACATCGACGTGGCGAAGGATCGACATCGAGATGACGTGATCCTTCTCGGCAAGCGTGATGCCGCGCACGCCGCGCGAGGTGCGGCCCTGGAACACGCGCACCTCCGGCACCGCGAAGCGGATGCACTGGCCGCCATTGGCGGTGAGCAGCACGTCGTCCTTCTCGGTGCAGATCTGCACGTCGACGATTGCCTCGCCGTCCTCCAGCTTCATCGCGATGATGCCGGACGGCCGCACGTCGGCGAAATCGCTGAGCTTGTTGCGGCGGACGGTGCCGCTGGTGGTTGCAAACACCACGTCGAGCGCGGCCCAGTCGGCCTCGTCCTCCGGCAGCGGCATGATGGTGGTGATGGTCTCGGTCTGCTGCAGCGGCAGGATGTTGATCAGCGCCTTGCCGCGCGCCTGCGGCGCCGCGATCGGCAGCCGCCAGACCTTCTCTTTGTAGACCTTGCCGCGCGACGAGAAATAAAGAACGGGTGCGTGTGTCGAGGCGACGAACAGCCGCGAGACGAAATCCTCCTCGCGCACCTGCATGCCGCCGCGGCCCTTGCCGCCGCGACGCTGCGCGCGATAGGTCGAGAGCGGCACGCGCTTGATGTAGCCCTGGTGCGAGACGGTGACGACCATCTCCTCGCGCGTGATCAGGTCTTCCTCTTCGACGTGGCCGGTCGCTTCCGCGATCACCGTGCGGCGCGGCGTGGCGAAGGCCTTCTTCACCGCCGCGAGCTCGTCCTTGATGATCTTCTGGATGCGCGCGCGCGAGCGCAGGATGTCGAGATAATCCGCGATTTCGGTCTTGAGCTTCTCGAGCTCCTGCTTGATCTCGTCGCGGCCGAGCGCAGTCAGGCGCTGCAGGCGCAGATCGAGGATCGCTCTCGCCTGCTCGGCCGAAAGCTTCGTCGTGCCCTTTGCCGAAACTTTGTGACGCGGATCGTCGATCAGCGTCACCATCGCCGCCACGTCCTTGGCCGGCCAGTCGCGCTTCATCAGCGCGTCGCGCGCCTCCTCCGGATTTTTAGAGGCCCGAATGAGCCTGATGAATTCGTCGATATTGGCCACCGCGATGGCAAGTCCGACCAGCACGTGAGCGCGGTCGCGCGCCTTGCCGAGCAGGTACTTGGTGCGTCGGGAAACGACCTCTTCGCGGAATGCGACGAAGGCCGAGAGCAGATCCTTCAGCGTCATCACCAGCGGACGGCCGCCGTCGAGCGCCACGATGTTCGCGCTGAACGAGGATTGCAGCGGCGTGAAGCGATAGAGCTGGTTGAGCACGACGTCGGGCACCGCCTCGCGCTTGAGCTCGATCACCACGCGATAGCCATGGCGGTCGCTCTCGTCGCGCAGGTCGGCGACGCCGTCGATCTTCTTCTCGCGCACCAACTCGGCGATGCGCTCGACCATCGCGGCCTTGTTCACCTGGTACGGGATCTCCGTGATGATGAAGGCTTCGCGCTCCTTGCGGATGGTCTCGGTCTCGACCTTGCCGCGCATCACGATCGAGCCGCGACCTTCCTTGTAGGCTGAGCGGATGCCGTCGCGGCCGAGGATGATGCCGCCGGTCGGGAAATCCGGGCCGGGCACGATCTTGATCAGCTCGTCGATGGTGATTACCGGATTGTCGATGAGCGCGACCGCAGCGTCCACCACCTCGCCGAGATTGTGCGGCGGGATATTCGTCGCCATGCCGACCGCGATGCCGCCGGCGCCGTTGACCAGCAAATTCGGGAAGCGCGCCGGCAGCACCACCGGCTCTTTTTCGCTGCCGTCGTAATTGTCCTGGAAATCGACGGTGTCCTTGTCGATGTCGTCGAGCAACTCCATCGCCGGCCGAGCGAGGCGGCACTCGGTGTAGCGCATCGCCGCCGGCGGATCGCCGTCGACCGAGCCGAAATTGCCCTGCCCGTCGATCAGCATCAGGCGCATGGAGAAGTCCTGCGCCATGCGCACCAGGGCGTCGTAGATCGCCTGGTCGCCGTGCGGGTGATATTTGCCCATCACGTCGCCGACCACGCGCGCCGATTTCACGTATTTCTTGTCGGGCGTATGGCCCTGCTCGTTCATCGAGTGGAGAATACGCCGGTGCACCGGCTTGAGGCCGTCGCGCGCGTCGGGCAACGCCCGCGACACGATCACGCTCATCGCGTAATCGAGATAGCTGCGCTTCATCTCCTCGACGATGGAAACGGGGCGCACATCAGCGGGGGTTGCGTCCCCCGATTTGGGAGGTTCGGTGTCGGCCAAGGCGACGTCCTGCGTGGAATTTTTGTTGCGATTTTTTAGCTGATTCACGGTGGCGGCGCCACCCGAAACGCGTGCCCATACCGGCTAATATCTCTATTTAATTCAATATGTTACTTGGGCCTGGCAAGTTCCGAAAATGCGTCGGTTTCGGGCATGAACCGACCCTGAAAACGAGAGCGAATTTCGTACACCATTGGCCACACAAGCTCGGCGTCATGCGCGGGCTTGACCCGCGCATCCATGATGAATTGCAGCGATGGCAGCCTTACGTTTTTTCATGCTGCATGGCCTTATGGATTGCCGGGTCAAGCCCGGCAATGACCGCATGGAGGGGTCGGAGCGTGCCTCATGGTAACTTGACGATCACCTATGCCGCTCGAATTTCTCATTTCCGCGCTGGTGACCTTGCTGGTCGTGGTCGACCCGATCGGCCTGGTTCCGTCTTATCTCGCGGTCACCCATGGCCTGCCGAAGCGGGCACGGCGCAGCGTGGCGCTGCGCGCTGCCGTGATTGCCGCGGCCATCCTCGTCGGCAGCGCGCTGATCGGCGACTGGCTGCTGCGCACATTGTCGATCGGCCTCCCCGCGTTCCGCATTGCCGGCGGCCTGCTGCTGTTCTCGATTGCGTCCGAAATGGTGTTCGGCGTTCGCATCGAGCGCCAATCGCGCCAGGCCGAGGAAGCAATCGAGGAGCACGTGCGCAACGTCGCCACCTTCCCGCTCGCCATTCCGTTGATGGCGGGTCCCGGCGCGATCACCGCCACCGTGCTCCTGGCTGGCCGCGGTGAGGGTGATCCGATGCGCCTCGCCATTCTGCTCGCTGTCATCGCCTTCGTGGCCGCGCTCTGCGCCGCGGTCTTTTTACTCGGCACGCATATCGGAAGGCTGCTCGGCGTGACGGGTAATATCGTGCTCTCCCGCCTGCTCGGCGTGCTGCTCGCGGCGCTTGCCGTGCAATATGTCGTCGACGGCGTGCGCGCCACGCTGGCCTGAGCGCACCCGGGAACTTTCCGGTAATACCGCCGTTTTGCGTGGGGCGACGCAACGTTACGAGGTTCCCGTGCCAAATCCGCGCGACGCCGGAGGTGGCGTCATTGCATTGCGCCCATTTGTTCCGGCCAAGAATTTCGAATTCAGCAAGCGCTTCTATCGCGATCTTGGATTTCGCACCGAAGTGATTGCTCCGGCCCTCGTGGAGATGCACGTGGGGCAGCACTCTTTTCTGCTGCAAGACTTTTACGTCCCCGAATACGCGGGGAATTTCGTCATGCATATGCTCGTCGACAATGTGCAGGTCTGGTGGGATCGCCTTTGCGCCATCGATCTGCCCAGCCGTTACGGGCTCGAAAATCCGCACGCTCCTGTGGTCGCAGGGCCGCTGAAGGCCACGCACTTCGCCGACCCCTCCAGCATCCTTTGGCATATCGCTCAACCTCTGCGGATGCGGCCGGAATGAAGGCGCTGCAATTCCTGGCGATCGTGCTGACCGCGCTGGCGCTGGTGCCGGGCGGCGCGCATTTCTTTTCGCTGCCGAACAAGATCCACCTGACCGAAGGCAACTATTTCATCGTGCAGAATATTTATCGCGGCTGGGCGCTGTTCGGCATCGTGCTGTTCGGCGCGCTCTTCGCCAATCTTGCGCTCGCCTGGGCCATGCGCGGTCAGCGCGCTTTCGTTTTTGTGCTGATCTGCCTCGGCTGCCTCGTCGCAAACCTCGTCGTTTTTTTCGCCTTCACCTTTCCGGCCAATCAAGCCACCAACAATTGGACCCAGGTCCCTGGCGACTGGCAGCAGCTGCGCTGGCAGTGGGAGGTGTCGCACGCGGTGAACGCGGTGATCGCCTTCGTCGGCTTCTGCGCGCTGGCGCTGTCGTTGCTGGTGAAGGAGAAGTGACACTTGTCATGCCCGGCTTTATGCCGGGCATCCACGCCTTATTGTCGTGATGAAGACGTGGATGGCCGGGACATAGGCGTGCGAAAGCACGCCGTTCTTCGAACGGCTATGCCCGGCCATGACGATCGATTTGGTGCAATCCCTATCTCAGAACGGAATCTCGTCGTCCATGTCGTCGCGCTTGCCGCCGGCGCCGGCCATCGCCGGCTTGCGCTCGCGTGGCGCGGCGGTCGGCCCGGCCGAGCCGAAGTCGCTATTGTCGGCCCCTGCTCCGCCGCCGGCGCGGTCGAGCATGGTCAGCGCCGAGTTGAAGCCCTGCAGCACGACCTCGGTCGAGTAGCGGTCCTGACCGTCTTTGTCCTGCCATTTGCGCGTCTGCAGCGCGCCTTCGAGATAAACCTTCGAGCCTTTCTTGAGGTACTGCTCGGCGATCTTGGCGAGACCCTCGCTGAAGATCACGACGCGATGCCATTCGGTCTTCTCGCGCCGCTCGCCGGTCGCCTTGTCGCGCCAGCTCTCCGAGGTGGCGACCCGCAGATTGACGATCGGGCGGCCGTCCTGGGTGCGGCGGACTTCGGGGTCGGCGCCCAGATTGCCGACGAGAATGACCTTGTTGACGCTGCCTGCCATCGCTCTTCTCCATACGCTTTCCGTTTCACCCTACCCCGGGATCACCCGAGGTTCGCGGCTGCTGCGCGCCGCGCCTACACTTGTCCCCGTAAAATCATGGCTTGGGGCACTGTTCGTGTTTTGTTCTAGCATGCCCATATTGGCCTTGCAACAGGTTGCAGCTTTTTTCTAACCGGGAGACGCAGCGCCCGAACGACGGATCGCATCCGGGCCGTCCGTTGCCGTGATTGAAGTCTGGACTCCGTTGTCGAGATCCGACCCGTCGACTTTTTTAGTGTCCGTCTTTTTTTGGCTGGTGCCGCCGAACCCGAATTTGACCAGCAGCATTCCGGTGAGCTGATCCACCGTGTAGGGCTTCGGCAGGAAGGCGGAATTCTTGACGAACAGCGCCTGCATGCCATCGGTCACGCCCTGATCGGACGTGTACAGCACTTTCAGCGCAGGGCGCCGTTCGACCGCTTTGCTCGCCAGTGTCAGGCCGGCTTCGGGGTCATCCTGGATGGCCACATCGGCAAAAAGCACGTCGATTGGATCCTTGCTCTCGAGCAGCGCCACGGCCTGGTCCACGGTAGCCGCGGACAGCGTCGTGTGACCCTCTCCCTGAAGGAAGGATTCCGCGAGAACGCGCACCTGATCTTCGTCTTCGACGATGAGAACGATTGCCACGGCATATCCCCCAAACTGCATGCCTTTGGATCTGTAGGGACATAAGCCTCCAAACGCCGCATGGTTCCCGCGGCCGCCGGCAGCCCCGGTTTTCAACCGCTTCCTGCCGGACCAGGCTGGCAATGGCAGCTTGTTCTTACTACGTTCCCCACGATGGCCCGACCGGAACCGCCGTTTGGCGGGTCCGGATGGGGGACTCTGCCCCGACGCCGGAATTCACAGGTCGCTTTTAGGTCCAATGGCCGAACGAAACAGCAAGCTTGCCCGCGACGCCCGCCAGATCACCATTCGCGGCGCGCGCGAGCACAATCTGAAAAACATCGACGTCGCCATTCCGCGCGACAGCCTCGTGGTCTTCACCGGCCTGTCGGGCTCGGGCAAATCCTCGCTCGCCTTCGACACCATCTACGCCGAGGGCCAGCGCCGCTATGTCGAGTCGCTCTCCGCCTACGCGCGGCAATTCCTCGAGATGATGCAGAAGCCGGACGTCGACCAGATCGACGGCCTTTCGCCCGCAATCTCGATCGAGCAGAAGACCACCTCGAAAAATCCGCGCTCGACCGTCGGCACCGTCACTGAGATCTACGACTACATGCGTCTGCTCTGGGCGCGCGTCGGCGTGCCGTACTCGCCGGCGACCGGCCTGCCGATCGAAAGCCAGACCGTCTCGCAAATGGTCGACCGCGTGCTGGCACTGCCGGAAGGCACGCGCATCTACGTGCTGGCGCCGGTCGTGCGCGGCCGCAAGGGCGAATACAAAAAGGAACTCGCCGAATTCCTGCGCAAGGGCTACCAGCGCGTAAAGATCGACGGCGCCTATCACGAGATCGGCGACGTCAAGCCGCTCGACAAGAAGTTCACCCACGACATCGACGTGGTGGTCGACCGCCTGGTCGTGCGTGGCGATATCGGCACGCGGCTCGCAGATTCACTTGAACAGTGCCTGAAGCTCGCCGACGGACTCGCGCTGGTCGAGCTGGCGGACTCGAAGGCGACCGGCGCCGCCGCCAACCGCGGCCGCAACGCCAATGCCGAGCGCCTGATCTTCTCCGAGAAATTTGCCTGCCCGGTTTCCGGCTTCACGATTTCCGAAATCGAGCCGCGGCTGTTCTCGTTCAATAATCCGTTCGGCGCCTGCCCGGAATGCGGCGGCCTCGGGCTCGAGCAGCACATCGACGCCGATCTCGTGATCCCCGACCGCGACGCCACGTTGCGCAAGGGCGCCATCGCGCCATGGGCGAAGTCGTCATCACCTTATTACATCCAGACGCTCGACGCGCTCGCCAGGCACTACCGCTTCACGCTCGACACCAAGTGGAAGGACCTGCCGAAAAAGACGCAGGACGCGATCCTCTACGGCTCCGGTGAGGACGACATAAAGTTCGTCTACGACGACGGCCTGCGCGGCTACACCACCAAGAAGCCGTTCGAGGGTGTCATCACCAATCTCGAGCGCCGCTTCAAGGAAACCGAAAGCGAATGGGCGCGCGAGGACCTGCAGAAATATTTCACCGACGTGCCCTGCAAGGCCTGCCAGGGCGCGCGCCTCAAGCCCGAGGCGCTCTGCGTCAAGATCGCCGACAAGACCATCGCGCAGGTCGCCGACATGAGCGTCAAGCGCGCGGGCGAATGGTTCGCCACGCTTCCCGGGCAGCTCAACGCGAAGCAGAACGAGATCGGCGTGCGCGTGCTCAAGGAGATTCGCGAGCGGCTGAAATTCCTGGTCGACGTCGGGCTCGATTATCTGACGCTCTCGCGCTCCTCCGGCACGCTCTCCGGCGGCGAGAGCCAGCGCATCCGGCTCGCCTCGCAGATCGGCTCCGGCCTGACCGGCGTGCTTTATGTCCTCGACGAGCCGTCGATCGGCCTGCACCAGCGCGACAATGCGCGGCTGCTCGAAACGCTGAAACGGCTGCGCGACCTCGGCAACACCGTGATCGTGGTCGAGCACGACGAGGACGCCATCCGCAGCGCCGACCACGTGCTCGATATCGGCCCCGGCGCCGGCATCCACGGCGGCGAGATCGTTGCGGAAGGCCAGGTGGAAGATCTCATCGACGCGCCCAAATCCTGGACCGGCAAATATCTCTCCGGCGAGCTGTCGGTGCCGATCCCCGAGCGGCGGCCGCGCTCACGCCGGGCGCTAAAAGTCATCAATGCGCGCGGCAACAACCTGAAGAACATCACCACCGAGATTCCGCTTGGGCTCTTCACCTGCGTCACCGGCGTCTCCGGCGGCGGCAAGTCGACGCTACTGGTCGACACGCTCTACAGCGCGGTGGCGCGCAAGCTCAACGGCGCCTCGCTGGCGCCCGCCCCGCACGACCGCATCGAGGGGCTCGAGCACATCGACAAGATCATCGACATCGACCAGTCGCCGATCGGCCGCACGCCGCGCTCGAACCCGGCGACCTATACCGGCGCCTTCACCCCGATCCGCGAATGGTTCGCAGGCCTGCCCGAGAGCAAGGCGCGCGGCTACGAGCCCGGGCGCTTCTCCTTCAACGTCAAGGGCGGCCGCTGCGAGGCCTGCCAGGGCGACGGCGTCATCAAGATCGAGATGCACTTTTTGCCCGACGTCTATGTCACCTGCGACGTCTGCAAGGGCAAGCGCTACAACCGCGAGACGCTGGAAGTCCTGTTCAAGGGCAAGTCGATCGCCGACGTCCTTGATATGACGGTCGAAGAGGCGCTCGAGTTCTTCAAGGCGGTGCCGCGCGTGCGCGACGTGCTGGCGCTGCTGCACCGGGTCGGCCTCGACTACATCCATGTCGGCCAGCAGGCCACCACGCTCTCCGGCGGCGAGGCGCAGCGCGTGAAGCTCGCAAAAGAGCTGTCAAAGCGCGCGACCGGCCGGACTCTTTACATCCTGGATGAGCCGACCACCGGGCTTCACTTTCACGACGTTGCCAAGCTGCTTGAGGTCCTTCACGAACTGGTTGAGGGCGGCAACACAGTCGTCGTGATCGAGCACAATCTCGAGGTCATCAAGACCGCCGACTGGGTGATCGATCTCGGCCCCGAAGGCGGCGACGGCGGCGGCGAGATCGTCGCGGCCGGCACGCCGGAAGACGTCGTGGCGGTAAAGAAGAGCTATACCGGGCAGTTCCTGGCGCCGGTTCTGCGGCGCGCTGCGCCGAAGCGGAAGAAGCGCGTTGAGGCGGCGGAGTAACAGAGCCACGCTACTTAATCAAAAAGTGCTTCTCAAAAAACTCCGGCCTGAACTCTTGCGGCGGCGTCAGCCGGTCCGGCCGGCCCTCCGGCGTGAAGTCCATCAGGTTCCAGTACGGCCACACGGTGTCGACGCTCCCTTCGGCCGACCAGAACAGAAAAATCCTACCGTCGCGTTTCTTGAAGACGAACATCGACGCCTGCTGCATGTCGTCGGTCTCACCTTGGCATTTGTAGTCCTTCTGAAAAGACGACTCGTAGCCTGACAGCAGCGGGATCTGCGACCAGCCGCGCTGCTTTGCCCAGGCGTCGATCTTTTCGGCCGGCGCCTTGGCGACGCCGGCGAAGGCGGCATCCCGGCTGACCGCGTACCAGCTGCGATCGAACCCATCCATCAGCGACGTGCAGGACGGGCACGGCTTGTCCCAGTTCGGGCCGAACATCCATGAGTAGAGGATCAGCGTGTTCTTCCCGCCGAACAGCTCGGAGAATGTCACGCGCTCGCCGAGTTTCCTGCCGGCCTCGCCGCCGGCCGGCCCACTGGAAGACGTAGTCCTCCTTCAGTTCGCCGCCGGGCGGCAGCGCGCGGCGCCTGGCGGCCACGGCCTTCACCTTGTCGAGGAGTTCGTGCTCTTCCTTGCGCAGCGCCTCGCGCGCGTCGCGATAGGCCTTGCTTTCGTTCGGATAGCGAAGCTCGCTCATGGCTCGCTCATGGCGCCTTGTCCCAGCCCCTACTTCGACACGCAGTACGGCTGCTCGCCGCCTGGGTGGCAAAGGCCTGGCCGGCAGGCGGTGACGCATTGATTTTTTGAATGACCACGGTTGGCGCATCCGGTCATGCAGCTCTCGCGGTCGGTCGTGGTCGCGATTGCAGCCGCAGCCTTCTGATCACCTTTTGCCGCGGCGGCCTGCGCGCTCGACAGGCTCATGGATCCGCCGCTCTGCGCTAGGGCGGACGCGGGCAGCAGCGCGACGATAACGATGCACAAGACAAAACGCACGATGATCTCCATTTTCTGTTCTCGCGTTAACGCACAAGGGCATGTTTCGGATGCAACGCCCGTGCGAAGTTCCAGCATGTATCAGGTACGGGTGGTAAGTGCCGACATTATGTCTTTGGTCAGGCGGGTTGCGAACGCACCCATCGCTTCATGAATTCGCCTGCACGCGCGAGTGCCTCGCGTCCTTCCGCGAGCTTTGCGTTCCACATCGGCCAGGCATGAATCATGTGAGGCCATACTTCGAGGGTGACGTTGACGTCGGCAAGCCCCGCCGCACGCGCAAAGCGCACCGCGTCATCGAGCAGCGTCTCCGACGATCCGACTTGAATAAGTGTTGGCGGAAAGCCGCGCAGGTCGGCGAACAGCGGCGAGATCAGCGGATCCTTGCGATGGAATGGC
>Ga0111538_10001758_pt1 | contig 30470 bp, 25 predicted proteins | sample SoiMethybrSBSTD1_FD_79669 | JGI IMG/M metagenome (GOLD analysis project Ga0111538, IMG submission 79669) | Bulk soil microbial communities from a Populus tree surrounding site in Tennessee, USA - Soil MetaG P. TD hybrid SBSTD1 (version 2)... | ecosystem: Environmental > Terrestrial > Soil >... | reverse complement strand
TGAAGCGGGACATCGATGTCAGCCGGATGAACTACAGCGGCGGCATCGGATTCCGAGTGCGGGTGCGCTCCGCGATTGTCAGTCGAACGGACTTCGCCGTGTCGCGCGAAGGCTTCCGGATCGTCTGGACGTTCAGCGACATCTTCCAGTCGCCGTGGTGAATCGATGACGCCCCTGAGGCTCTTCGCCGTGATGATGCTGGTTGCCGCGACCGGGTCGTCGATGCTCGCCCGGCAGGTAAAGCCTGCCGCGAAGACGGCCCCTGCGGCGCAGGCGCCGCCAGCAGGGTCCACAGCAGCAGCTGGGCCTCGCTTTTATCCCGACGATCCGATCCGCGTCGAGCCAACGCCTTTACCCGTGCCCGACGTGAAGGCCCGTGCCTTGAGCGAAATGCTCGAGCAAATCAAGAATTCCCTGCGCAAGACCGGGGAGCGTCATCCCGCCAACGGTGTCATTCCCGCACGAGCCATCAATACGCTCGGCGAAGTCATGGACGGTGAGTGGTACGTCAACCGTCACGGCACGCGCCGGCTGACGATCGAAGAGCTACAGCGAGGTCCAGGTAATGCCAACCCGCCAGCGACCGGTGCATTCCAGGTGCTGGTCGTGAAGACCTTCGGGTTGAATCCCGGTATGCTGATTGCCGACAGTAAGAATCAGCTCTACCTGCTGCGCTTCGATCCATACGGCTACGAGGGGCTCGCGACCGGCGCAGAAATGGTAACGTCGCGGCTGTTTTACGCGGCGGGTTATCACGTCCCGGAAAACTACATCATCAAGTTCGGGCGCGCGGAGCTCGTGGCCAATCCGGAAGGCCAGGCCATGTCCAGCTCCGGCCGACCGCGTGGGCTCCTCAGCACCGACATCGACTTGTTCCTGCGAGATGTGCCGGTCGGCGAGCAGCAGACCTACCGCGCAGTCGCGACGCGGCTGCCGGAAGGACGAGGCGCGCTGCTCGGGCCGTTTCAGATTTGGGGCACGCGGCGCGACGACCCCAACGACACGGTGCCGCACGAACACCGGCGCGACCTGCGCGGGTTATCCGTGTTCGAGGCCTGGGTGAACAACGCCAACGCCCGCGCAGTCGGTACGCAGGACATCCTCACCACTGTCGGAGGCGTGACGCGAATCCGGCATTACCTGATCGACTTCACCAGATCGCTCGGCAGCGGCATCCAGGGGGGAGCAAAGCTCTCGTGGGAAGGTAACGACCCCTCGCTGCCCAAACTGGGAGAGATCGGGCGGAACATCGCGGGGATGGGCGTCGTGACGCCCGCCTGGATGAAGGCCAGATATCCGAATCTCCGCGAGGTGGGATCTTTCGAGGCGAGCACGTTCGACCCGGAGGAATGGACGACGAACCATTCCATCGCCCCATTCGCGAATCGCCTTCCTGACGATGCGTTCTGGGCGGCGAAACGGGTGATGGCGTTCACCGATGACGAGATCCGGGCCATCGTCCAGACCGGTCAATACAGCAAAGCGGCCGAGGATTGGATCACGGCAGCCCTGATCGAGCGGCGAAATCGGATCGGTCGTACGTTCTTTGCGCGCGTATTACCGCTCGACCGTTTTCGAGTGACCGGAACCACACTCGAGTTCGATGACCTCGCCACGACGTACGGTTTCACCGCAGCGCGCACGTATTCTGTCGACTGGTCCGGCTTCGACAATGCGAAGAACGTGCTGCTCGATCGTTTGGGCACGGGCACCTCTCTGCCAGCATCCGCGCAAGCGATCGCCACGGGCTCGTATGTCGCGGCACGTATATCTGCCGGTGATGCGGCGATGTACGTCGACGTCTTCCTCAGGAAGCGCGCTGACGGCTTCGACGTCGTGGGCGTGGATCGGTCGTGGCCGGGCAAGGTCATCGCGATACCGCCGCCACCGGCACGCGCCGATCGTCGAGTGTTCGCCGATCTCTCGATGCAGCAACGCACGCTGTTCGAAACCTACGTGAAGGGGTACAACGCCTCACGAGGCACACAGTACAGCGCCGAGGAAGGCTTCGACCGGCTCACAGTCTCGGAGCAGACGACCTTTTACGGCATCACTCACGCACTCTCTCATTCCAGCCTGACAGACGCGCAAGGCGCATCACTTGGAACGGCACTCGACCGCGTCGACTCAATCGAGCGAATCGCGGGGCAATATGCCGGGCGCGGTGGAGACGAACAGTTCAGGCTCTACGTCAATCTGAAGCCGGACACGCGTGAGGTCCTGGAGAAGAGCAAAGAGTTCTTCAAGGACCACGAGAACACCGTGTACCACGTCGGCTACCCGCATTCGTATCGCCAGATCGGAAAGGAACCCAACATCCAGTTCTCGATGTCCGAGGATGGACAACGCGCCGACATCGACGTCGACTATCGCGCCAGCAAGACGCCGCAGAGCATGTTCAACGGCCACCTGACGTCCGCCAACTCGGACATCCGGGTCGGTGAAAACTCGGCCAAGCATGGCGCTCGATGGAGCGGGCTCATTACGTGGTGGCAGTCATTCGGACGGCTCGCCGAGGCGCTGCCAGACCAGCCTGATTTGCTGAACCTCGATCGCCCTGACGCGCCCACCCCGCTGCCGCCCGATCGGCCGCTCGGCGCGTCTCCCGATCGCGTTGAGGATGCCGTGCAGGAGTTCCTCACCGACTGGCTGGTTCGCCGCCAGTACGACCAGGCACTCGATTTCCTGTCACCGCGATCCTATGCCTGCCTGAACCTCAACGAGGACTCCCGCGGCCAGGCGCTCGATGCGGCTGGAGCCCGCCGTGAGTTGAGGCGGATCATGGAGTATTCGGCTGGGAAGGTGGGAGTCCACACCAACCTCACGACGGCCATGATCGCATTCACGCCGCGCGATCCCAAGCGCGTCGTGATCGAACATCCATTTCGCCGTGAGTTCCTCTTGACGCCGCTGACAGAGGCAGAGGCTCGGCCGTACCTGTGCGATGGAGCGACGACGGCTGCCACCGGCGGAGAGTACTTCGGAGCCGTCTTTCAGTTCCGCGTCGCTGGCGGCGGATTGTTCGGGCTGCTCTGGACGCGCGAAGAAGGAAAGTGGAAGCTTGTATCCTACCAGCCGCTCAACCCGTAATGAGCGAGCCTTTCGGTGATGAGCGTGAAATACGGACGACTTGCCGCGCATCTCGTACTTGCGGTTCTGATCTCGAGTTCGGCGTGGGCGCAAGGACGAATCGGATCGCCACCTGCGGCGCCTGCCGCAGCGCCCGCTCAGCCTGAGCGCCCGAAGGATCCGCTCGGACGCGATACACCCCGAGGCACGGTCCTCGGCTTCATGAGCGCGGCGCGGGGGAACCAGGATGACATCGCGACGCAGTACTTGAATTCAGGGCTGCGCGGTGAACCCGCCGCTGCTCTCGCCCACCAGCTCTACGTCGTCCTCAACAGCCGGCTGCCGGTTCGCGTCAACATCCTGAGCGATCAGATCGAAGGGTCTCTCGTGAACCCTCTGAGACCCGATCAGGACGTTGTTGGAACGATCAATACGTCGAATGGCCCGCTCGAACTTGTCGTCGAGCGCGTGGACGTCGGAGGCGGCGCTCGCGCGTGGCTCTTCTCCCGCGCGACGTTGTCGGCGATTCCGCGCGTGTACCAGGAGATCAATCTCGTTACGGTCGATCGATATCTGCCGTCCTTCCTCACGCAGCCGCACTTTGCTGGTGTCCGCCTCTTCGACTGGCTGGTCTTCCTGGTCGGGTTGCCGCTTCTTTACCGGCTGCTCGGCTTTCTGGGTTGGGTGTTCGGGCCGCTGCTCGCCCTCTGCGGCCGCTACCTCAAATTGCCAGACGGCGACACGCCACGTTACGTCAACGTCCATGGATCGGTGCGACTGCTCCTGATCGCGGCGCTGATCCGGATCTTCATTCTCAACGTCGACACTCCGCTGGCAGAGCGCCAGTACTGGGCAGTGATCCGAGCCGGGCTCGTGATCGTTGGCGGGGTGTGGCTGGTCCTGCTGCTGAACAGGTTCGCTGAACGGAAGATCCAGGAGCGCATCGGCATCGCGCACTTCGGCGAGAGTGTGGCGCTGTTGCGCCTGGCGCGTCGAGTGGGCGACGTCCTGGTCGTCAGCGTGGGCCTGCTCCTCGCACTTGCCTACTTCGGCGTCGATCCGACGGCGGCACTGGCCGGCCTGGGAATTGGCGGTATCGCCGTCGCGCTCGCGGCGCAGAAGACGCTCGAGAACGTCATCGGCGGCTTCTCACTCGTGTTCGACGGGGCTTTGCGCGTCGGCGACGTGCTCAAGCTCGGAGACATGGTCGGAACGGTCGATCAAATCGGCCTGCGCTCCACGCGCATCCGGACGATGGATCGTACTGTCGTCAGCGTACCCAACGGTCAGATCTCGACGCTGAACATCGAGACGCTCTCCGAGCGTGACAAGTTCTGGTTCCGTCACGTCGTCGGCCTTCGCTACGAGACGACGCCCGCACAGATTCGGAGCATCGTCACAGAGATGCGCGAACTGCTCGCGCGCCAGCCTGAGGCCGACCTCGACTCGGTCCGCGTCAGGTTCCTTCGTCTCGGCGCGTTCTCGCTGGACGTCGAGCTCTTCGCGTACTTCTTCGCGCCCGACTGGAATCGTTTCCTCGAAATCCAGGAGTCGCTGCTCCTGCAGGTTATGGAAATCGTCGAGCGCGCGGGAACCGAGATCGCCTTCCCATCGCAGACACTCCATCTCGCCGACGACCGCGTGCAACGAATGGCCCCAAGTGACGCCGACCTCCCGACTGTGGCCACCTAGCAGACCCTGAAAACGCGGCAACGCCCGAGCTCCAACTCCCAACTCCCAAAAAGCCTCCACTTCAAACACGCGCAATCCAACGCGCGACGCCGCCCGTAGATTTAAGGAACGCGGTCTGACCACCTCCGCCAAAGCTTCGGTGGTCCGCCGTAGCTTCAGCGAACGCGCGGAAGACCCGCCTCTACCGGGAATAAAAACGCGAGACCGGAGGTCGTTGCGCTGTGGCCTTGAACCGCTACTGGATTTACTGCGTCGCCGTCGTGCTGTCTGCCTGCTCGGGAGCGGGACGCGAGGATGCAGCGATGGCCCCGGCAGCTGAGGTGGCACGGGGATCGACCGCCACGCCGACGCTCGACGGTGTGCGCAAGAAGACCTTCGTGCAGTGCGGCGTGACCACCGGCGTCGCCGGCTTCTCGGCGCCGGATGCGCAAGGCGAGTGGCACGGGCTCGACGTCGATGTGTGCCGGGCAATCGCGGCCGCGGTGCTCGGCGACGCGAAGAAGGTCCGGTTCACGCCTCTCACGGCGGCGCAGCGTTTCACCGCGCTGCAGACCGGCGAGGTGGACGTGCTGTCGCGCATTACGACGATCACGTTTCAGCGTGACGTGCAGCTCGGCATCGAGTTCCCGGCAGTCAATTGGTACGACGGCACCACCTTCATCGTCCGCAAGTCGTCCAAGGTGAAATCAGTCGATGACCTCAATGGCGCCACGATCTGCCTGCAGCCGGGAACGACCAACGAGGTCGATGTGGCCGACTACTTTCGCAAGCACAAGCTTACGTTCACGCCGGTCGTCATCGAACGACTCGAGGAAGGCACCAACGCCTACTTCGCGGGACGATGCGACGCGTTCAGCCAGGATCAAGCCACGCTGGCAGCGCTTCGTGCGCGCGCTCCCAATCCGGCCGATCACGTCGTCCTGCCGGAATTGATTTCCAGGGGGCCGTACGGACCGGGTGTCATGCCGAACGACTTGCGCTGGATCGAGATCGTCCGATGGTCGGTCTACGCGATGGTCAACGCCGAAGAGCTCGGCCTGAGTTCGACGACGATCGATCGCGCGCGCGAGAGCGACGACCCTGACGTGCGCCGGTTCGTCGGAACGAGCGACGGCTTCGGCGCGATGCTCGGCCTCGATGCGGCATGGGCCTATCGGATCGTCAAGCAGGTCGGCAACTACGCGGAGAGCGTCGAACGCAACATCACCCCACTGGGGATCGAGCGCGGCGTCAACCGGCTGTGGAAGGACGGCGGCGTGATGTACGTGCCGCCACTACGTTGATCTCGACCACACACACTGCGCCGCCGGTGTCGATTCGATTGGGTCTCTCACACATCGGTTCGCGACCGCGGACGGCGCGCGCGCACGCCATTGCCTGGCAGATTCTAGCCGGGGCCGTGGTCGCCGGGTTCATCGCGGCCATTGCGTTCCAGGCCGCGGCCAACCTGCGGGCGCGCGGCATCGCGTCAGGATTCGACTTTCTCGACCGTGCCGCAGGCTTCGAGATCGCACGAGGGCCCATTGACTTCTCGTCGCGAGACACCTACGCGCGCGCCCTCTTCGTCGGTTTCATCAACACGTTTCGCGTCTCGCTACTCGGTATCGCGTTGGCCACCGCCCTGGGCGTGGTCCTCGGCGTGGCACGCCTGTCGAGCGTCTGGGTCATCGCCGCAATCGCGAAGGGCTACCTCGAGGTGATGCGGAACACACCACTCCTCCTGCAACTGCTGTTCTGGTATTCGCTCTGGCAGACGCTGCCGGCTCCACCCGATGCACTGACTCCCCTGCCAGGCGTGTTTCTCTGCTTCCGCGGGTTGTTCGTTCCCAGTCCAGTCTGGCAGACAGACTACCCGTGGATCTCGATCGAGCGGCCGGCTCTCGCCGGCTTCGGCTTTCAAGGCGGTGCCTCGGTTTCGCCGGAGTTCGCGGCGCTCCTCGCGGGGCTGACGATGTACACGGCGGCGCTCATCGGCGAAATCGTTCGTGGTGGCATCCTTGCCGTCGATAAGGGACAGAGCGAGGCCGCAGCCGCGCTCGGCCTGTCACGCATCAGGATTCTGCGCCACGTCGTTCTACCGCAGGCCTTGCGGATCATCATCCCGCCCACAGCCAGCCAGTTCCTCAACCTGGTGAAGAACTCGACTCTCGCTGTCGCCATCGGCTACCCCGACCTGATCTCGATCACCAATACCACTCTCAACCAGACCGGGCAGGCAATCGAGGCAATCGGCCTCGCGATGGCTGTCTATCTCGCCGTCAGTGTGGGCCTGTCTGTCGCGATGAACGCATATAACGCAGCAATTCTCCGGCGTGGAGGGCGCACCACGTGACGGCGCTGGCGCGCCTCGCGACGTTGTTCCGGAGGGCGCCGATGTTCCGCGATCGCCCGAATGCGATCGCGACGGCACTCCTCGGCATTGCAATCGCGTACGCCGGTTTCAGGTTCGTCGAATGGGGAATCGTCAACGCCATCTGGTCGCTTCCCCAGGAAGCAGGCTCGCAGGCCTGCCGCGCCACCAGGGGTCAGGGCGCGTGCTGGGCCGTCATCGCCGAGCGCTTTCGCTTCATCGTCTGTGGCGCCTATCCATTCGACCAGCAGTGGAGGCCAGCCTGTGCGTGTCTCCTGTTCCTGGTCCTGTACGTCGCCAGCACGATTCGAACGCTGTGGAATTGGCGTTTGCTTGCCTTGTGGATCGCGCTGCCTGCCGCGGCCGTCACGCTGCTGCGCGGCGGCCTGTTCGGAATCTCCTACGTCCCAAGCGAGTTCTGGGGAGGACTGCCGCTGACGTTTCTCCTGTCAACGGTCGGATTCGCCGCCGCGTTTCCGTTCGCCGTCGCGCTCGCGCTCGGGCGACGAGCGGAGCTGCCGGCCGTCAAAGGCGTGTGCATCGCGTACATCGAGCTCGTGCGAGGCGTTCCACTGGTCACCTTTCTGTTCATGGCGTCCGTGATGTTCCCGTTGTTCGTGCCGCAGGGAGTGACCATAGACAAGCTGCTGCGCGCGCAAATAGCGATCGTCCTGGTCATCGCCGCATATGTCGCCGAAGTCCTCCGCGGAGGACTCCAGGCTGTCCCGAAAGCCCAATACGAGGCGGCGGCCAGCATCGGACTCTCCTACTGGCCGTCGACGATGCTGATCGTGCTGCCGCAGGCGCTGCGGGTTTCCATTCCGGCCCTGGTCAACACCTTTATCGCGTTCTTCAAGGACACGTCTCTGGTGATCGCCATCGGGCTCTTCGACCTGCTGGGCGCCGCCAAGGCCGTCATCGTGGATGCCAAGTGGGTGGGGTTCGGCGTGGAGGTCTATCTGTTCACCGCCCTCGTCTACTTTGTGTTTTGTTACGGCGTCTCGCAGTACAGCCGGACTCTCGAAATTTCAAAAACCTTGTAAGCGGAAAGGAAGACACGATGCTTCACGTCGACATGCAATCCGTCAACAAGTGGTTCGATGACCTCCACGTTCTGCGCGACATCACGCTCGAAGTCGAACGGTGCGAGCGTATCGTCATCTGCGGGCCATCGGGATCTGGCAAGTCCACGCTCATCCGATGCATCAACGGGCTCGAGTCGTTCGAGAGTGGCCGGATCGTCGTCGATGGGATTGAATTGACGGATGACATCAAACAGATCGAGCACGTGCGGCGTGGTGTGGGCATGGTATTTCAGGGGTTCAATCTGTTTCCGCACCTCACGGTCCTCGAGAACTGTACGCTGGCGCCGATCTGGGTGAAGAAGATGCCGCGGGAAGCGGCCAATGACGTCGCCATGGACTACCTTCGTCGTGTCAGGATCCCGGAGCAGGCGAACAGGTTCCCCGGCCAGCTATCAGGCGGTCAGCAGCAACGCGCGGCGATTGCGAGAGCGCTGTGCATGAATCCGCGGATCATCTTGTTCGACGAACCGACATCCGCGCTCGACCCGGAGATGATCACAGAGGTGCTGGACACGATGATCCACCTCGCGGAGGCGGGCATGACGATGATTTGCGTCACGCACGAGATGGGGTTCGCTCGTCAGGTCGCGAACCGGATCGTGTTCATGGACGCCGGCCAGATCGTCGAGGTAAATGAGCCGAGGGCGTTCTTCGGCGCGCCGCGGCATCCGCGCACGCGAGCGTTCCTCGGTCAGATCCTCGATGGACGGTCGGCGCGCGCCGCGGTCGGCAGGTAGTCCTCCATTGCGCCAACGATGAGCACCTCGGCACCCTCGGTCGTGGTGATTTCGCCGTGATGCGAATCCTCGTCAGCGTGATGGAAATCGCCGGCGCGCAGCGCGCGGCCGTCGATGATCACCGATCCGCTGATCACGAAACACTCTTCCGGGCGGTGGTGTGTGTGTGAGGGGTACACGCTGCCCGGCTCGGCCCGGATCACCAGGGTGACGAGCGATCGCACCTGGTCCACTGACAGGACCCGGGCACGGATCCCGGGGAGACCCGTGTCGATCCACTTGGCGTCAGCCGCCCACACGGTGTAGCGCGAGGGTTTGCGCACCGCGGCCAGCAGGCGATCGCGTACGTGCACGGGTGGTTCCACGGGCGGGGCGCTCAGTGCAATCTGCGCCGCAGCCTCGTACAAACGGGCGACCTCCGATCGTCGTTCCGGCCGCAACGCATCCAGACGAGCCTGCAGTGCCACACGCTCCTCAGCGTCGAGCGCGCCGATCGAATCGGCGAGGACGAGGGCTTCGAGCTCGTCGGGAATCATGTCAGCTGCTCCAGTCGGTCGCGCATTACCGCCAGACCCGTGCGGATGCGCGTTTTCACCGTGCCCAACGGCACGCCGAACCGAGTTGCAAGTTCGCTGTGCGTGTAGCCCTCGAAGAACGCCGCTTCAATGAGCGCCCGCTGTTCCGGCGCAAGGGAGGCCAGCGCTGTCCGTACGGCGCTGGCTGTCGTCCGTCCCTCCAGCACGGTCTCGGGTGTTTCGAGCGTGACCGGCTCCCACGAAGCGGGCGAGCCGGGATGTGCGAGTTCGACGGTGACGTTCCCCGGCACGCGGCGGGCGCGCAGCCGATCGATGGCGCGGTTTCGCGCGATGCGCGTGAGCCACGCCGCCGGCGACCCCAGCACGGCGTCGTACGTGTCAGCGCGAGACCACACGCGCACGAAGGTTTCCTGCAGTACTTCTTCGGCATCCGACGGGCTACCGAGAATGCGTACGATGAGGGTGTAAGCAAGGCGGCTGTGCCGATCGTAGAGCTCTGCCAGTGCGCCTTCGTCGCGGGTCGCAATGCGATGGAGGAGGCCGAGATCGACCTCCGGACTGCTGAATTCCACTGCAAACCTACCCTTGCATAGGCCTCGCGGCAGCCGCAAGCGCGGCCATTCGCGCGCGTGCAAGGGCTGCGGCCGGCCGAACTGCGACGGGGCGTTGATCGAGGGGAAGCGCCCCAGGGGAGACATATTCATCAGCAATACGGCCGCAGCCTGCATTCGGATTTCTGCGGGTGCGCGTCCGTCCGGATTGCGTTCACCACGTCAATTGCGCCGCAACGCTGCCGCTCACGCCGTTCAATCGATGTTCCAGCGCATCAGTCGCGCCGGTCACGCGATATCCGCCGCCAAACTCCACTCCGACGTGTGGAATCACCTGGACCGTCGCATTGAGCTGCGGCTCGAAGACGAAGAAATCGTCGCTGGCGAGGTACCGGAAAGGCTGCGGCGGCAGTGGGCGACCGCGATCGCGCACGCCGATGTCACGACCGAACGCCACATCGGTGCCCAGGGTAGCGGTCCCGAACCCGACGAGGCCGCGCCCACCGAAACGAATGATACGGCCGGCGGGCATCGACCATCCGAGCAGCAGCCCGCCGTACCGCATCTCTTCGCCGTGATCGCCATTGACCAGCCAGTAGAAACCTCCACCAATGAACAACGTGTTGTCCAGGAGCCGACCGACGTACGCGCCCGCAAGTTGCCCTGTATCACCATCGACATCGGCGATCTTGTAATCAGGCGCAGCGACCCACGGACTGAAGATGCGCTCGAGGACGAGCGGAGGCTGCGGCGCCTGCGGCGTCTGCGCGAGAACAGCGCTCGGGATGAGCAGTACGAACAACGACAGACTGAGAGCTCTGGTCATCGGCCTTCTCCTCGCGACAGGCTGACGTTGATCGGGCTGGTCTCACCACCCTTGATCTCGACTTGCCTGGTGTAGCTGCGATAGCCCTCGCGCCGCACCTCGACCATGTGCTCGCCGGCGGCGAGCTGAACGACGAGCGATTCGCGGTCGGAGCTACGTTCCCAGCGCTGACCATCGATCAGGAGCTCCGCATCGACGGGTTGGACGCGAATCGCGAGCGCACCATAACCGGTCGCGGCCACGGCTGCGTCGCGCTCCACTGGCTGGGCGCGCTCTGCGGCGGGCGGCTTCGGCGGCCAGGCAGGCCGCGGTTCGGGCGTTTCGCCGGCGGCCAGCTGCACCATCGTGTAGCGAATGCGGAAACTCTTGCGCGGTTGGATGAGTACCTGCTGCGTCACTTTGCGATGGCCGTCCAGATACAGGATCAGTTCGTGCTCACCGGGCTGGATGTGCAGCCGCTGGAACCGGCCATCGAAGTCATCGACGGTGCCCGCGAAATACCCATCGACAAAGACCTCGGTCTCGCGCGGCGTCACCTGCAGGCGCAGCGAGGATTCGTCGTCGTAAAACGCATACGCGGTATGTCGTGCCGGCTGCGCAACCACAACGATCACCGCCGTGAGCGTAAGAATCAGTTTTCGAGTGTGCGTCACAAATCGCCTCCGAATGCAGGCGGGTCTCGCGACCCCCTGCGGGTCTCAGCACCCAGGGCGGGTCTGAAGACTCCTGCTTCGAAGGCGAGAAGGCAACGGCCGTACCGGAGCGACGCGTGAAAAACGCCAGCGCTTTCACGCGCACTGTCACAGCTGCTTCACGATGCAGTCGCAGCTCGAACTGTCGCGGAGACAGTTACAGCTCGGAAAGCTCCTTGAACTGTCCTGTGCTGTCACCAAGTTTTTCGACGGGCACACCCAGCTTGTCGAGGAGTGTCAGCTGCAGGTTGGTGAGCGGTGTGTCCTCCGGATATACGAGATGACGGCCACCTTTGAGCGCGCCAGAGCCCCCACCCATCAACAATGTCGGCAACGGACCATGTGTATGTCGATCGCTGTTGCTGATACCACCGCCGTAGAGCAGCATGACGTGATCGAGCAGCGAACCGTCGCCATCGGGCGTGCCGCGCAGCTTCTCGAGATACGCGGCAAACAGTGCGACGTGATACAGCTGGATCGCCGTGCATTTCTCCATCTTCGACGGATCGTTCTGATGGTGCGTCAGAGGGTGATGCGGTTCGGGGATCCCGATCTGCGGGTACGGACGCCCGGTCTGTTCGCGGCCATACATGAACGTGATCACGCGGGTGAGATCGGATTGATAGGCCAATACCTGCAGGTCGTACAGCAGCTGCACGTGCGGCTCGAACCCGTCAGGAATGCCCGCCGGCTGATCGACGTCCGGCCCCTGGCGATCTTTCTGCTCCTCCGCCTTCTGGATCCGGCGTTCCACGTCACGGAGTGATTCGAGATAGTCGGTCAGCTTCGTGTTGTCGGAGGGCCCCAGCTTCTGCTGCAGCTGTTTCACCCGCGCGGTCACTGAATCGAGGATGCTCTTGTCCTGGCGAAGGCGCAATGCGCGCACCTCTGCATCGGTGCTGTCGCTCGATCCGAACAGCCGCTCGAATACGATGCGGGGATTGTTTTCCGCCATGAGCGGCAGCGTCGGCGTCAGCCATGACAGCGTACTGCTGTACGCGCAGCTGTAACCCACGTCACACGCGCCCACCAGGCTGTTGTCGTCGGCCGTCAGTTGCAGCGAGGACAGCTGTGTCTGCCGCTCGAGTGACCTGGCGGCGATCTGATCCATCGAGATGCCGTTCTCGACGACGCTGTCCGACTTCTTCACGTGCACGCCGGTCAGGTACGTACCGGATGCGCGCGAATGATCGCCGCCGCCGTCACCAAGCGCCTCGGCCTGATGACTCGAGAGGCCGGTCACCACGATCAGCTGATCGCGAAATGGCTCCAGCGGCGCGAGTGTACGCGAGAGCGTGAAATCGCGGCCGGTGCCGGTGGGAAGCCAGTTGTGGTAGATGACGCCGTTCGGGTGATACACGACACCGAGTCGACGGATCGGGCTGGCGGGCGTCTTCACCTGCGCCGTCAGCGCCGGGACCATCGCGTCGAGGAGCGGCAAGGCCACGGCAGTGCCCATTCCGCGAAGCACCGTGCGCCGCGAAATCGCTTTCTTGGTGACCATCATGACCGCGATCTCCTCATCTGAAACGGGACGCTCTTGACGATAGCCAGAATCGTTGACGACCAGCGATAGTCATCGGCCGCCGCGGTGCGCACGATCGATCGGATCGCCGGACCATCCGAATACTCCATCTGCCGGCCAATGCCGTAGGTCAGCAACTTGCCGGTCACCGTCCTGACGAACTGCTCCTGCTGCCCTACGAGCGCTTTGCGCAAGGCGGCAGGCCCGTCGACGGTGGTGCCGTCCAGCAGCACGCCGCGTGCATTGATGGGCGCTTCCCCGTCGGTCGTGCGCCACTGGCCGACGGCGTTGAAGTTCTCCATGCTGAAGCCGAGCGGATCCATGCGCGCATGACACGACGCGCACACCGGGTTCACACGGTGCTGCTCGAGCATCTCGCGTACCGACGTCGATTTTCCGAGCTTGCTCTCATCGAGGTTGGTGTTCACGTTCGGCGGCGGAGGGGGCACCGGCACCGCCAGGATGTTTTCGAGCAACCATTTGCCGCGAATGGTCGGCGAGGTGCGGGTGGGATACGACGTCACCGCCAGCACGCTGGCCTTGCCTAACAGGCCCCAGCGATTTTCGTCGGTCAGCGTCACGCGCCGGAAATGGCTGCCGTATACACCCGACATCCCGTAGTGATGCGCGAGCTGGTCATTGAGGAACGTGTAGTTTGCGGTCAGCAGCTCGGGGATCCCGCGATCCGCCTTCAACTGATCGTCGAGAAACAGCTCCGTCTCTCTCACGAACGCGGCGCGAAGGTTGTCGTCGAACCAGGGGAATTTCGTGTTCGCGTCTGGCGTCAGCAGCCAGACGTTGCGCGTCTGCAGCCATTGGCCGAAGAAGTTGTCCACCAGTGTGGTACGCGCGCGAGGATCGGCGAGCATCCGCCGCGTCTGTTGCTCGAGGACGCCGGCATCGCGCAGCGTTCCCTTCACTGCCAGATCGAGCAGTTCGTCGTCTGGAATGCTGCTCCACAGGAAGAATGAAAGGCGCGAGGCGAGCTCCACATCGGAAATACGGTAGGTCGTGTTTGGAGCGACACCGCCGGGATCGGCTTCGATGCGAAACAGGAAATCAGGGCTCACCAGCAGTCGCTCGATCGCGGCGCGAATGCCCATGTCGAAGTCGCCACCGTTTCTCGTGCGCTGATAGAACTCCAGTAACGTCTGGACGTCGTCGGGTGTCGTTGCGCGTCGATACGCGCGTCGCGCCAGGGTGGAAAGAATCCTGCTCGCACATGCCGCGTCTTCGGTGGCGCTCGCGGGATGGCAGACGAACACGCGTCGCCGGCTCGGCGAATCCTGCGGGACCTTGCCGTTGTAGGGTCCGCCAACCAACATTGAAGAGATCGCGAGTTCAGCGCTCGGAACGTCCCCTTCGCGATTCCAGATGGGCACGCGTGCCGGCCCGAGTCCTTCCGCCTTGATGCCCTCGGACTTGACGATCGTTGCAACGACCTCTCGGAGACCGGCCTTCACCGCGACGCGCGCCTGCAGCTTGTCATCGGCATCGTCGGTTGGAGCGCCGTCGCCGCCGATGGTGAACTGACCCACGCGCGCGCCATCGACGCGAATTTCGATCTGGGCCGGTGCGTTCAAGCCGCGAATGACACCGGCGTACGTCTTCAGCAAGCGGACCCGGACGACATACTCGCCATCGAGCGGAAAGTAGTGACGGGCCGCAATCCCACCGCGCGAACCCAGCGAAAACGCTTCGCCGAGGCGCTCCGTCTGCCACAGCCATGTCTGTTCGTTCGAGTTGCCTTTCACCGCGGTGTAGCGTTCGAACGTCGGCCGGAGTGTCGCGTCGCCAATCGCCATGCGGGCGATCCGCGCTGCGGCAGTCAGATAGCGATCGAGCAGCGCCGGCTCCATCGCGAGTGCATCGGCATTGGTATCGAAGCCGGCCGCCTGTGCATCAGGAGGCAGCATCGCGGCCGGATCGATCTCGACTCCGAGCAGGTCCCGAACCGCGTTTGCATACTCCGTGCGATTGAGACGATGGAGCCCTGCAGGCCGGCCGGGATTGGGACGCGCGCTCGCCGCGCGATCCAACTCGGTCTCCAGCCACGAGGCCACAGAGGTGTACGTGGCATTGTCCGGTCGCGGCATGCCCGAGGGCGGCATGGCTCGACTCCGCAGCTGGACGATCACGCGCTCCCATGTGTCGGCCGAGTTGGACACCTGCTCCATATCGGCCTGATCGAGGAGTACGTTCGCGGTCTTGAGTCGCGCGTTGTGACACGTGACGCAATACGTGCTCACAAGCGCGCGCGCGGGAGTTGCCGCGGGCGTTCCCGCCTGGCCAGTTTTCAACGGCGTCGGCGGTGGACTTGCCTGAACGGAGCGCGCAACCTCGGAGCCAGCCGTTGCCAGCCACCCGACAGACACGCATGCGGTGATCGCCTGTCGGAACGTCATCGACACTTGTTCTGTGCCTGACAGGGTTTTCCGAGCTTGGGATCGGCTCCATGCGCGAGCAGCAGATCTGCGCCCTCTTTGTTGTAGAGAACGCCACCCAGCCGATCGCCGAAACCGGATGCCGCCAGCCACGGCGTGACGCCAGCTTTGCTCAGGGCGTTCACGTCAGCGCCTTTCTCGATGAGCAGCGCGAGCAGCGTGTTCCATCCGCGATACGCGGCACCAAACAGCGCGTTCTCACCACTGGTCGTCGCGCCTCGTCCATCTGCACCCAACTCGATCAGGAATCTCACGGCGGCGAGCGCCTGCTCCTCTGTCGTCGAGCTCTCACCGATTCCTCGATTGAGACCGGACGCCGCCATCACCGCCGTCGTCTTGCTGTCGGTGACCTGCATAGGATCTGCGCCTGCCGCCAGCAGCATGCGCATCATCTCGAGATCGGCGGCAGCGCTGGCGAGCAGGAATGGCGTCGCTCCGGGCGCGTCTTCGTAGCCGCCGCCCAGACCGGCGAATCCCGGCGGCCGTCGCGTCATGCGCGAGTTGGGGTTCGCGCCGTGATCCAGCAATGCCTTCACGAGTTCCACCTTCTGCCTACGGTTCGGGATGCCGCTCATCGGATCGGTGAACCCGTAAACCGGATTCGAGATACCGCCCTCCCATGTTCCGGAGGCCCAATGCAGTGGAGTAAAGCCCCCGTCGAGGACATTGGGATCGGCACCCTGCTCGAGCAGGAAGAGCGCGAGCGGCACATGACCTCTCACCGTGGCGACGAGCAACGGTGTGCTGCCAGCAGATATCGTTGCCTGATACGCCGGTCCGCGAGGCGCACCGGGGCCCGTCGCTGCCCCTGATACGGTCCGGCCCGTCACGGGCGTCTCGTTCTTGCGCTCGGCATCGGCGGCTTCGTCCGGCGTCGAACGCACATTGACGTCGACGCCAGCCGCGAGCAACGCTCGCGTGCTTTCCAGATCGCCTTCACGCGTCGCGAAATGCAGCGCGGTGAACCCTTTCTTCGTGTGCGCTCGAAGATCGGCGCCTCCTTCGATGAGCAGGCGCACCACATCCGGATGACGCTCGGCGGCGGCCCACATCAACGCGTCCTGGTTCTGTGCCAGCTCCTTCGCGTTGACATTGGCACCACGGGCGATCAGCATCCGCACGGCGTCCACACTGCCGCTGCCCGCGCACGTCATGAGCGGTGTCTCACCGGTGCCGATTGGCGTATTCGGATTCGCACCAGCCTTGAGCAGCAGTTCGACGAGCGCCGCGCTGCCGTTGGTGCACGCGCGCGACAGCGGCGTCATCCCGAAATCGTTCGACGTGTTCGCATTGGCGCCGGCACGGATCAACAGGTCGGCGGTCGGCACATCGTTCCAGTGCGCCGCCCAGAGCAGCGCCGTCGATCCGTCCGCCGAGCGCAAGTTGACATCAGCTTTGCGACCGAGCAGCGCACGGACCTTCGACTGATCCTGGGTTCTGGCTGCATCAACCAGCCCCGGATCGTCGGCAGCGGCTCCGAGCCGCGTGACGACAACGAGTAAGGTGACGAAACACGCTCCGGCAAAGGCGCGTGCACGCGCGCGGCTGAGTTCGGTGTAAGCGGACATGCCGTTCCTCTTTTCGCCTCCGTCGAAGTGTAGGCTTTTGAGACGGGTTAATAAAGGTCGGCGCTGCTACCAGTTTCAGGGTAGAAGTGCGCGTTGTTTCTCGATAAAGCGCTCGTGCAGCGCGCGCACGCCGTCTTTCACCCGCTCGTCCGGCACCATCCAGGTGATGCGGAACGAAGATGTCGCCGTCCCCGCGACCACGATGCCGACATCGCTGAGCGTCGCCGCACCGGCTCGAACGTTGTCATAGGTGGCGTTGATGCCAGCGCCGATCGCGCTGACGGCGGCGAGCCCGTCGACCAGCTGCCCACGCCCGCCGAGCCGTGTCTCCAGCGCCTGCCGGAACTGTCCCTCGTCGTGCATGTTCTCGCGCGAGATGACGACGGTCGTCCGATCGTGAAACACGTGCAGCTGCTTGCCGGGCACACCACGATCCGCGAGCAGCGCGAGAACGTCGGTCGGCGGCGCCGTCGCGTCCAGTACGAGCACGTCACGCTCGCTGGCCACGCCGACCACGGTGCCTGGCATGCGCGGCGCGCTCTTGCGAACGACTGTCCCGTCGGAAGCGGGATCGGCGCCAGGCAGCGGGCCCTGCGTGGCGCGCGCGTAGATCGCGATGCCGCGCTCCTTCGCAAACTCCACCGCCTGCGCGTTCAGGACCTTGGCGCCTGCTTCGGCCATTTCCTGCGTCTCTTCATACGACAACGTCCCGATGCGCGCGGCGGCCGGCACGACACGCGGATCCGCGGAGTACACACCATCCACGTCCGAGCAGATCTCGCAGTACTCCGCATCGAGTGCCGCCGCCATCGCGACCGCGGTCGTGTCGCTGCCACCGCGTCCCAGCGTCGTCACTTCCCGCTTGTACGAGACACCCTGATAGCCGGCGACGACGACGATCCGGCCGCGGGCCAATTCGTCCTGGACGCGAAACGGGCGCACCTCGATGATGCGCGCGTCGATGTGGCGATCGTTGGTGATGATGCCGGACTGGCTGCCGGTGAAACTGATCGCGTCGCCGCCGAGCTCACGAATCGCCAGCGAGAGCAGCGCCATCGAGATCCGCTCGCCCGCCGACAGCAGCATATCGAGCTCACGCCGCTCCGGGTTGGGCGATACCTTCTTGGCCATCGCAAGCAGCTCATCGGTCGTGTCGCCCATCGCCGAGACGACGACCACCAGCTGATGCCCACGTCGCGCGGTCTGCATCACGCGCTCGGCGACGTATTTGAGCTTCCCGACATCTGCGACGCTGCTGCCGCCGTATTTCTGAACGATGATGGCCATAGGGAATGGTACGACCTTTTGACCAACCTTTGACTTTTGACCCTTGACCTTTGACCTTATATGGCCATGTGGTTGTCGTGCCTCCTCGCCTTCATCAGCAGCGCCTGCACGCTCGTCATCGAACTCATCGCGGGACGCATCATGGCGCCATACATCGGCGTCTCGCTTTACACCTGGACGACGATCATCGGAATCGTCCTGGCCGGCATGTCGGGCGGCAACTTCTTCGGCGGCTTCGTCGCCGATCGCTACGCCTCGCGCCGCACTCTCGGCCTGATCTTCGTGGCCGGCAGCGTCGCTACTCTCAGTATTCTTGTCATCACCCACGCGCTCGAGGGAGTCACCTTCGGCCTCTCATTTCTGCCGCGCATCGTCGTGTCGATCGCGGCGATCTTTTTCGTGCCGAGCTTCGTGCTCGGGATGGTATCGCCGTTCGTTGTGAAGCTGGCGCTGGCTGATTTGCAGCGAAGTGGACACACGGTGGGCACGATTTACGCCGCCTCGACGATCGGTTCGATCGTCGGTACATTCCTGACCGGCTTCCTGCTCATCTCGTGGCTGGGAACCCGAACCATCGTGTGGCTGGTGGCGGCCTTCCTGCTTGCGACGGGACTGCTGATCGGTGCGCTGCCACTGGCCCGGCGGAACAAGGCGATCGCGGCTGCGATCGCGGTGGCCGGTATGTTCGCTCTGCGCGTCGAGATGCGCGGGCGGTACGAAGCGCCGTGTGACGTCGAGTCGAACTACTTCTGCATCAAGGTCATCGATTTCGCCGGCGACGGCCATACCGCGCGAATGCTGATGCTGGATCGCCTCATTCACAGCTACGTCGTGCTCGAGGATCCCACTGCGCTCGACTACGGCTACGAGCACGCTTACGCGAACCTCACGCAGGCGTACGCCTCTTCGCATCCGCGCCTCGACACGTTATTCATCGGCGGCGGCGGCTATTCCTTCCCGAGATACGTCGAAGCGATCTACCCGCCATCGACGATCGACGTCATCGAGATCGACCCCGCGGTCACGGCGATCGCGCACCAACGGCTCGGGCTGTCCCCCACGTCTCGGATTCGTTCGTTCAACGAGGATGCACGGCTCTTCCTCACCGAGTGGACCGATCCCAAGCAGTACGACATCGTCTATGGTGATGCGTTCAACGATCTATCGATTCCGTATCATTTGACGACGGTCGAGTTCGATCGGATCGTCGCGCAGCGTTTGAAGCCTGATGGCATCTACCTGACGAACATCATCGACAAGTTCGATGGCGGAGAGTTTCTCAAGGCTGCCGTCAACTCTTTGCGCGCCGTCTTCCCGCACGTATACGTGTTCGGGCGCGGCGAGGCCTTCCTGCCATTCGACCGGAACACGTACGTCATCATGGCGAGCCGTCTGGAGCTCGACGGTGATCGCTTCGACGCCATCACGGCGCAAGACGATCCGTCGACGCGAACGACGCGGCTGGCCGAAGAACGCCTGAAGCAGTACGTGGCCTCCGGCCGATCGCTCACGTTGACAGATGACTTCGTGCCGGTCGATCAGCTGCTTGCGAGATTGTTCATCGAGCGCGGCAACCGCTAGTCAGGACAGCAACTCTTTCCACTCCTCTGCTTTGACAATGTGATAACGGTTGCTCGGCGGCCGCGACGCGTCGTCGTCCTCGTACACGAACGCGCACTGATGGACATCGAAGTTGGTGAGCCACTCCTCCCAACTGATTGGCCGGAACAGGCCAACGCCGGGAAAGTTGAACCGGATGCCCGCACCGCCGTCTTTGACGTTGTGCGTCGCCGGTCCGGAATTCGTGGCCTCCCCGGTTGCGGGCTCGGCCCGACGCTGCGCCGCCCAGCGCTGGATCACGTCGTGATCGCGCGTGCAGACGACCTGCGTTGAAGCGCCAAACGGACTGTCATAAGTCTTGACGCTCCGGGGTGATGGTTGATCGGGAAGCGACTGACGATTGCCTGTCATTTTGTCCCCACGATCATGGATGGCGTTGTTCTCGCCGAACCTCGACGAGGTCCTTCGCCGAATGAAGAGCAATCGAAGTGCCACCCCACCACGACCGTAGCTTATGCCCGCTGGTCGAGAACCCGTTCGATCCTCTCGAGCACCTCCAGTTGGCGCCGTTGGATCTCGACAATCTCCTGCCACCCGGCTGCGCGCGCTTCATCGAGCTTGAGATGCAGGGCACCGATCTGCATCTCGGCTCGCAGATTGACCTGGTAATCGAGTTGCGCCTCCAGGCGGTCCTTCGACGCCTGGCGATTCTGGCTCATCATGATCACCGGCGCCTGAACCGCGGCGAGGCACGACAGAACCAAGTTGAGCAGAATGAAGGGGTACGGATCCATCGGACGCTGCGCCTGTGTGTTGAGAAACATCCACCCCAACATGAACGCTCCGAACACACCGAGGAACGTCCAACTGCCGCCGAAGGTTGCCACGCGATCGGCGACACGTTCACCAAAGGTCAGCTGATCCTTGAACGCTTCTTCGACCCGCGGCAACTGACCGCGACCCAGCACGCGGGAGAGTACCTTCCGCTCCATCGAAGAGAGCCGGTGAATCTGCGTTTCAAGATCGGGCAGCACGTTGCCTTGGACCACTTCCGAGGCAAAACGTCCGGTCTGTCGCGCGACCGTGAGCACGAGCCGTCCCACCGCGACGAGCAGAATCGCGCCCGTGAAGGCCACCACCAGGCTTGCCACATTTCCTGGTGGCACTTCGCCGCGCAGGAATCGGAGGATCCATGCCCCAATCACGCTGCCGAGAAGCCCGAGCGCGACGTCGCCCAGATAGCCGCGATTACGGCCTTTCATCGTGACGCGCGCCACCGCGCCAGCCGTGAATGCACTCAGGATCCAGATCACGGTATGCATACGTCCTCCGTCACCTCACATTTTGACGGAACGACAAAGCCAACGTGTCGCGCTCTGTTCATACCGGCTGAGCAAGCGCTACACTCCTGACCGGACAGGTTTGGAGGGCATATGACTACGGCACGCCTGGCATCCCTGGTATTGCTGCTCGTGACGTCGAGTCCAGCTGTCGGCAGGGCCGATGTAGGGTTGCTGCGCACGGCGCACGCCCTCGACGAGGCACGCGGATACTGCCTTGATATCGCCGGTTTCGGCGCGACGCTTCGTCTGGACGATCCGCTCCAGGCGCACACCTGCAAATACGGCAGCGAGCTCGACGATCAGCGATTCGAGCGCCTCACCAACGGTGGCATCAAAGCCGGCCGTTACGATCGCTGCCTCGCCGTGACAGCACTCGAGGTCGGGGCCAAGCTGGTCGTGCGCGCGTGCACGTCTGCGCCGGCACAGCGCTGGTCCTTGACATGGGGGCGTCTCAGCCCGGAGTCGCGGCGCGACCTGTGTGTCTCGGTGGGAAATGCCAAGGGCGAAATCGCCGGGACGCCGCCGCTCGTCTCGCCGGTGTACCGCCGGCGCGACGTTGCCTTGGAGCGCTGTGACGACACTCAGGATGCGCGGCAGTCGTTCCGCTGGTCGCAGCCCGATGAGCGGGATCTCAGCACGGCCGATGTCTTGCGTAACAGCATGCCTGCCGACGTGGCCAGGCAACTCGCCGCGTTCGGGACCGAGTTCGACGGCGAGATCGCGGGCCAGACGACGAAGATTTACGCGTCGCAGCCTCGCGTGTACGAACCGAGTGAAATCAAGGTCACGAAGAATCTCGCCTACGGCCCGCACGAGCGGCAACAAGTCGATATCCACACCGCGACGGTTCGCCGGTCCGATCGTCCGATGCCGGTGGTCGTCGTATTCCATGGCGGCGGTCTCATTGGCGGCAGCCGCGCGGCAACCACCAACGTAGCGGACTATTTCGCGAGCCTCGGGTACGTGGGCGTCAACGGCGGCTATCGTCTGGCGCCAGAGTCGAAGTGGCCCGAAGGCGCACGCGACGTCGGCGCTGCTGTCACCTGGCTGAAGAGCCACGTCGCCGAATACGGCGGCGATCCCGAGCAGATCTTCGTGATGGGTCTGTCGACCGGGGCGTACCACGCCGCCACGTATGTCTTCAGACCAGAGTTATTGCTTCCGGGGACGGCGCGTCCGGCCGGCGCCATTCTCCTGTCCGGTCCGTATTCGTTCGATTTCACGTCACCCTCGAAGGGCGAGCTGGCGTACTTCGGCGAGGACCCGAAGCGCTGGCCCGAGATGGTGGTTCCCGGACACGTGACTCGTGCCGACGTTCCGGTGCTGTTCACGACGGCGGAATGGGACAATGCCCGATATCTCTGGCCGCAGGCGGCGGTGTACCGGGAGTTAGTTGAAAAACACGGAGCGCGGCCGCGATATAAGCAGAGTCCGGGGCACAATCATTCGTCGCAACTGTTGTCGGTCGGCACGGCCGACACGACTGTGTCGCGCGAACTGGTGGACTTTATTGAGCGTACGGTGAAGCGCTGAGTTCACCGCCGTTTTGGTGTCAGGCAGTGAATCGTGAATTCACGATTCACTGCCTGACACCTGAATCACCCGACATGGGCTTTTACGACGATCACATCCTGCCGTACTTCATCAACTGCGCAATGAGTACGAAAGCGATCAGAGACGAGCGGCGGAGGTGTCTCGAACCCGTCGGCGGCGTCGTCTTCGAGATCGGATTCGGCTCCGGCCTCAATCTCCCCTTTTATCCGTCCGCCGTCACAAAAGTCATCGGCGTGGATCCATCACACACAGCGGCGCGCCTAGCACGGAAGCGAATCACAGCCGCAACATTTCCGGTCGAGCTGATTGGCCTCTCGGCGGAAACGCTGCCGATTGCGGATCGGAGTGTGGACACGATCGTCAGCACCTTCACGCTGTGCACCATCCCCGACCCCGCGAGCGCGCTGCGCGAAATGCGTCGCGTGCTCAAGCCGGGCGGCCAATTGCACTTCGTCGAACACGGTCGTGCCGACGATCCGGGTGTGGCGCGCTGGCAGCAGCGGCTGAATGGACTCCAGCAGACGCTGTTTGGCGGCTGCAACCTGAATCGCCCGATTTCATCACTCGTCGAACGCGGTGGCTTCGAGATCGAGCGGCTGGAGAACGACCACCTGAAAGGGGCACCGAAATTCGCCGGGTTCCTGTATCGCGGCGTCGCGCGCTAGCTCACTGACACCACGATAGGGGGCGGCGTATCCTACTTCTACCTCATAGTCCACCGGAGGAACGGAATCATGCACCGAGCGTCATGGGCGATTGCCATTGGAATCGTGTTCTCCACGATCGCACTCGCCTTCTCCACGATCGCCGCCGCGCAGAGTCAGTCGGCACAAGACTTCACCCCGCCGCGAACTCCGTGGGGCGATCCTGATTTGCAGGGCATCTGGCCGGGCACGTCGATGGTCGGCGTCCCCTTGCAGCGTCCGCAGCAGTTCGGCGATCGCAACGTGCTCACCGACGAGGAATTCCAGACGCGCGTTCGCGAGGCGAAACAGACCGAGGAAGACGCGCTGGCCGATTTCGACGCAAACGCAGCCGACACGCGCAACGCCGGTTCTGTCGGATCGGCGACCTCACCACCGCCGCACTGGCTCGAGCGCGGACAGCCGTCGCGGCAGGCGTCGCTGATCGTCGATCCGGCGAACGGCCGCCAGCCGGCGCTCGTGCCGGAAGCGCAGAAGCGCAACGCCGACGCGCAGGCCGCGCGTAAGAGCCGCGGTCCCGCTGATTCGTACACCGATCGCAGCCTCTACGATCGCTGCATCACGCGCGGCGTCCTGGGATCGATCCTGCCCGTCATCTATAACAACGGCAACGAAATCGTCCAGGCCCCCGGCATCGTCGTCATCCGCAACGAGATGATTCACGAAACGCGCATCGTGCCGCTCGACGGGCGCCCCCATCTCACGCCGTCGATCAGGAGCTACATGGGTGATTCGCGCGGACATTGGGAGGGCAACACGCTGGTCGTGGAGACGACAAACCTGAATGGCCGCAATGGCGTCGGCGGCAATGGTGGCGGCACGACCAGCGATCGGCTCAAGCTGGTCGAACGGTTCACGATGACGGACACGAACACGCTGCAGTACGAGGTGCGGATCGACGATCCCGGGACGTGGGCACAACCGTGGACGATCTCGTTCCCGTGGAAGCGCGATCAGGGCTACGGGATGTTCGAGTACGCGTGCCACGAGGGCAACTACGCGATGAAAAACATCCTCACCGGCGCACGCGCGGACGAGGGCGCTAGATAGCGCGCGCTCGATAGCTCGCGAAATGGCAGACGTCGGATTTCCTACGGTGCCAGTCTGAAGGCGGGTCTAAAAGACCCGCCTCTACGATCTTGACGTGCACACCTACGCCGGCGAGCGCTTGCGCACGGCGGCGCTGAATTCCTGCAGCGATCGCTCGACGCTGCTCCGGCCCACGCGGCGCGCGATCGGCTCGATGATCCAACTCAAGAGCGTGGGAAAGCCTCTCGACAGTCCGATCGTCTCCATCTCGACGAACACGCCGCCATCGCGTTCGACCATGTGCGTGAACGCGGCCGCGCGCCACAGATAGCCGCTGTCGTGACCGGGCGACAGTTGTCGTTCCTTGGCGGTTCCGGCGTCCCGCAACTCTCGTATCTCCTCTGAGTTCGAGATGCTGTAGACGCTGCGGCTGTCCGGTTCGAAGTACTGGACTCGCGACGTCACGTCGAGGACGGCGCTGAATCCTCCCGCCGATTCCTCGATCCGCATCAGCACCCGATATGTGTTCTCGTTGTGGCTGAGCAAAGTAGAGGCGACGATCGGTTTGTAGACGGAAGGATAGTCGTCGTAGCGGGACGAGACCTCCAAGGCGTCTTTCAGGGTCACACCAGAGATGAAGGTCGACCCGACCCAGTGATGCACGAGACCGCCCGGCACCGACATGATGCCGTCTTCACGGCCCGGGCGAACGACGACGTCACCGTTACGCGGCGTCGCGTTGGCGCCCGCAGCGCTTCCCGCCGACTTCGCGTTACGAACGTGCTCGAGGAAGGCGCGAGTCGCCTGCTCCGCATAGCTGTCGAACGCGCGCCGGCTCTCCTCCCGGAGATCGGCGGCCGTGGCGATCGCGGCGCACGAAAACGCACACGCGATCACGAGAGCGGTCCGGCTGGCAACGAAGGGCATCCTGCGTCGGTAACTCCTACGCTGAAGTATTATCGCGTGGCAAGCCGAAGGAGCTGAACCGGAACTCGAGGGAGAACGTGATGAACAGATTCAGGATAGCGATCGGCGCGTGCGCGGCGCTGTTGCTCGTCAACACGGCTCATGCAGATGTGACCTTGAACTCCGTGAGAATCGCCGCCGCCGACACCGTGGCCGTGGCCAAGTTCTACCAGTCTGCCTTTGGCATGCACGAGGTCAATCGGATCGAGGTGCCGGGTGGCCCGGAGATCTTCGTGAATTTCGGGGCAAGCGTGGAAGCTGCCAAGGCCAACAAGAGCCAGCCAATCGTCATCATGCACCGTGACTCGGATGCCACCAAGGATCCAATCGCGCACGTGATCCTGAACGTGACCGACATGGCTGCCACCGTGTCGGCAATCAAGGCGGCCGGCGGATCGATGGATGGTGAGCCGCGTCCGTTCCGAAATACGGGCGTCGTGATCGGGATCGCTACCGATCCGGCGGGCAATCGCATCGAGCTGATTCAACGTCCCGCGGCACCCGCCCGTTGAGCGTACGTAGTGTCCGGCTTCAGCCGGACCTGTTTCAAAGGAGCAGGCGATGAGGATGCTTCCGACGTCGCTCGTGCTGGTGACGGCCGTCATCGCCCAGATACCTTCGCATGCCGCCGGCCCGCGCGTTCCGCCTGTGCCGGAACATCAGCGGACAGCCGCGCAGCAGTCGTTGGCGGCGCAATTTGCCTCCTCCGGAATGCCCAACGCGGTCGCGACGTACTTGAACCATGCGTCGTTGGCCGAGCACATCCTGCCCTACGAGCGCTACGCGTCGAGCGACTCCACGCTTCCGCCTCGACACCGTGCGCTACTCGCCCTCCGGACGGCGTGGCTCACGCGCTCCAACTATCTGTGGGCGCATAAAGCCGCCGCGGGACGTCGCGACGGGATCACGAGCGACGAACTGCGAAGCATCGCCCAAGGGTCCGATGCGGCCGGTTGGGAAGCGTTCGAGGCGACGTTGTTGCGCGCGACCGACGAACTGCACGTCGACTCGTTCATCTCTGACGCAACGTGGCAGGCGCTTTCGGCGCGCTATAACACCAATCAACTGATCGATGTGATCGATGGCGTCGGCGCCTTCACGATGCACGCCGGCGCCCTCAACTCGCTCGGCGTTGAAATCGAAGCGGACGTACCCGATCGCCTTCCAACCGGAATTCCCTACCGAATTGCGGCCACGCGCACCAACATCAGGCTGACGGGCAAGGACCCGCGCATTCCACCGCTCGATCCCAAGGAGTGGACGCCGGAGCAGCGCAAGCGCTTCGATCCCAATGGCACCGGGCAACGCGCCGCCAACGTCTTCGTCACGTTCGTGCGCAATCCGCCGGGCGACCGGCTGCGCGGCGGTGTCACCGGGCATATTCTCAACTCGACGACGCTCGCGGTTCGTCAGCGGGAGTTGCTCCTCATGCGCATCGGTGTGCTGTGCCGATCGGAGTACGAGTGGGCGGCGCACTCGCGCCTTGGGCGACGCGCTGGCATGACCGACGCTGACGTGGACCGCATTGTGGCGGGACCGGACAGCGCCGGCGGCGACCCGATCGAGATCGCCATGCTGCGCGCGACCGACGAGCTCTATCGAGACGATGTCATCTCGGAGAGCACGTGGGCGACGCTGGCCAAAACTCTCAACACGAAACAGTTGCTCGATCTGCTGGTGGCGGTCGGCGGCTATCGAGGCGTGTCCATGGCCATCAACAGCGCCGGCGTGCAACTCGACGCCAACATGGCGGATTTCCGGTTTCCTCCGTCATTGCGGTAGCAAGTCCGTAGCGGCGGGTCTTCAGACCCGCCTGGGAGAAGAGCGCCATGCAGACGTCACTCGTCCTGACCGTCATCGGCCCCGATCGACCGGGGATCGTCGAACAGTTGTCCGATCAGGTGCTCGCCGTCGGGGGCAACTGGGAAGAAAGCCGGATGACGCGCCTCGCGGGCAAGTTTGCCGGGGTCCTTCGCGTCAGCGTCGACGTTGCGCACGCCGATCGTCTGGCTGCCGGTTTGCGCAGCCTGGCCGCCGGCAACCTCACCATCGTCGTCGAGCGCAGCGGCGATCTCGAAGCGAGCAGCTCGCGGGCGCTGCATCTGGAGTTGGTCGGCGCGGATCGGCCCGGCATCGTGCGCGACATCTCGCACGTGCTGGCGCGGCACGGCGTGAACATCGAAGAACTGGAGACCGAGGTTGCCAGCGCAGCGATGTCCGGTGAACCGATCTTTCATGCGCACGCGCGCGTCCGGCTGCCGGCGTCGACCAACGTCGACGAGATCCGTGCCGTGCTCGAGGCGATGGCCGATCACCTCATGGTCGATCTCGCGTTCGATGAGGGCGCGGCGGTCACGCAGGACTGAGCCCGGAGTCACTGCGACCGCACGGTCAGCGGCTTGCCCTTTTCCGCGATCCTGAAGAGGAGCACGCGGATCGGTTCGAGAATGTCCGACTCGGACACCTCCTTCGGAGCCTCTTCTACGACGTCGCCGACCTTGAAGGATTCAACCGGCTTGCCCGTGACCATGCGTGTCTGCGCGCCTTCCATCATCCAGGCAAACGAGTAAGCGTTGTGATAGTGCTTCGACTGGTGCTGCGGCGTGATCGCCTCGATTGAAATGGTGACTTCCTTGCCCGGACACCACTCGCCGAGATCGACATGCTTCAACTGCGTCAACGTTCCTTGTGCCGAGACTTCACGCACCAGCCACGCCTGAGATGCGAGGCCTGCAACGAATGACACGAGCACCAGGACGATGACATTGAGTCGGGACATGAGGACCTCCGGGCGTCGATTTCGTCACAATGGATGACAAGTGTGGCATCAGCAACCTTAAGCACATAGATACGAACCCCACTACGTCGTGTCAAGGCCCGCCTGATCCGAGAAGATCAAGCTTCGTGGCCTTCGTGGCCCATATGGTCTTCGTGACCTTCGTGCTCAGAACTCGATCACGAATCCGCCCGAAGGCACGATCGGCATCAGCGACTCGGTTGTGCCGAACACGCGTCCGACACGGTCGACGCCGTAGGGCGTGTTGCGCAGATTCGTCCGGTTGAAGATGTTGGCAACGTCCACAAACAGAACCATCCGGCGGCTCGACCAGTTGAACGCGCGATCCGCACGGAGATCAAGTCGTGAGTAGGCTGGCAAGCGCAAGGTATTCCGCTCGTCGTCGAGGCCATAGAACAGCGGCTGACCGTCGATGACCGGCACCATTCCGAGCGCCCGGGCAGGCTGGCCGATGTAGCCGACCAGCGGGTAGTTCGATCCGTATCTGTACCGCGCGCTCAGGCTCGTGCGATTCGACAGGCGATAGTTGCCGTAGAGCGACAACGTGTGCCTCTGGTCGGCATCGCCCCAGAAGGTCTCTCCCGTCGCAGTGTCGGTATAGCGCAGGCGGCTGTAGCCATAACCTGCCCAGCCGGAGAAGCGGTCGGTCGCATCACGTCGCACGACCGCTTCGAAACCGCGCGCTTCGCCTTCGAGTGCGTTGACCAACGGCGCGTCGGGCGTTCCTCGATCGATCGCACCGGTGGCTGTCAGTCGCGGCTCGGAGCCCGGTCTCCAGAGCACATCCTTCTCCTGGCGTGCGTAGACGTTGAAGAGGAAACGTATCTGGCGAGGCAGTGTCTGTTCGACTCCGGCATCGATATGCACCGCGCGCTCCGGCCGCAACCCTCGCCCGCCACCGTAGAGCCCGTGGACTTCATCCAGGCCCGGAAACTGACGATACACACCGCTGCCGCCGCGCAGGCGCATGCGATCGGTCACGCGCCACTCGGCGTTGATCCATGGCGATCCCGTCGTCGCCTCAGTCAGCGACCAATGATCGATGCGGCCGCCGGGCGTGACAGTGAGTCGAGACCCGATACTGAAGCGAACTTGCCCGTACGCCGAGCCGGCGGACGAGTGTTCGTCATACGAGTTCAGCGTGACCTGGGGACTGGTGTCTGACAGCTGCGCGGCGGTGAGACTCCTGCCATCGAGCTGTTCGACGTCGCCGCCGAATTCAGCGACCACACGAGATGTGAGCGACAGCGATGCGTCGGCACGCCACCCGAGATCGTGGAATCGCGCGGCGTAGATCGTGGCGCCGGCACGATTGTCGTTGTCGAAGTCCACCCCGGTTGAAAACAGGCGCTGAGTGACCGCAAATCGTGACGTGGGAATGTAGCGCCACGAGAGTGTCGTCAGCCACGCTCGATTGATACCGTCCTGGATGTCGTTTACACCGATGTTTGGATCGCCCTCTTCGAACACCGCCCGGCCAACGAGTGTCGTGATCGACACCTGGTGCTGCGGGTTGAGGTCATACGCGACCTTGACCTGCGCGTCGACGAAACCAAAAGCGAACCCGGCCTCGGGATCGATCCGCTTGATGAGATAGTCGAGATAACTCCGCCGAATCGACGCCAGCCACGATCCTTTTCCGCCCGCAAACGGCCCTTCGCCGAGAAACCCGGCGCTGGTGCCGCTCAGACCGGCGCGTCCATGAAACTGGTCTCGGCTCCCTTCGCGTGTCGTCAGGTCGACTTCGGCTCCCATCTGGCGGCCGGTTCGCTGTGGATAGCTGCCCGGCAGCAGTGACACGCTGCCGAGTGTGTCGCTGTTGATCATGGCAATCGACCCGCCATCAACGATGCCGTTGACCGTGTGCAGCAGGTATCGCGTCGGGACGCCATCGACGTTCAGGCCGACGTAGCGGAACGGGTTGCCGCGCACGGCAAACTGGCTGTAGAAATCATCGGTCGCCGTGGTCGACGGCAACGCCTGTATCGCACGCAGCGGATCATCGAGCACGGCACCGCGCAAGTTCTCGAGCTCGCGACCGTGTAGTGATGTGCTTCCCGGCACCGCATCTGATTCGCCCCGCAGCGAACCCGACACGGTCACGCGCTCCGTATACGCGCCTGCGCCCTCCGACAACCTGATCGTCATCTCAACC
>Ga0111538_10001756_pt1 | contig 30485 bp, 29 predicted proteins | sample SoiMethybrSBSTD1_FD_79669 | JGI IMG/M metagenome (GOLD analysis project Ga0111538, IMG submission 79669) | Bulk soil microbial communities from a Populus tree surrounding site in Tennessee, USA - Soil MetaG P. TD hybrid SBSTD1 (version 2)... | ecosystem: Environmental > Terrestrial > Soil >... | reverse complement strand
TATTATCTTCAATGTCAATCATCTTGACCTTGTCCATAATATCTCCTTTAAACTTATGGCTGAAGGAATTATTGTATATGGTGAAAACTGTCTTTGCGTTCTTGAACAGAGGATCGTTCTTGTAAGTTGTTTTCAGATACAATGGAATGAAGCTGGTTATCCAGTCATTGCAATGAACTACATCGGGTGCCCAGCCTAATTTCCGGACCGTTTCAATAACACCCTTACAGAAGAAGATCGCGCGCTCATCGTTGTCCTCGTAAAAGTTGTTCTCCTTATCGTGGAAAACGGACTTACGATGGAAATAGTCTTCGTTGTCAATAAAATATACTTGCAGCTTTGCATTGGGAATAGATGCAACTTTAATAATCAATGGCTTTTCCTCATCCCCGACAGATATATTTATTCCCGAAAGCCTCACGACTTCATGTAACCGGTTCTTTCTCTCATTGATGATCCCAAATCTCGGAACCAGAATTCTGATCTCCATCCCTCTTTCTTGCATAGCCTGTGGAAGTTTGCGCACAAAGTCCGCTACTTCAGAGGTTTGCAGAAAGGGATTGATCTCGCTGGCTACGTAAAGAACTCGAAGTTTTGACATATTGGTTGTATTTAAATTGCGATGGAAATTTGAGCCACAAAAGTACAAAAAATTACCCCCATGATCAACTTATTTTCCCAATTCCCTATATCTTTGCGACCCTTTGCCAAAATGGCGTAAAATGGAGATATTCAAGCAGATAGCCCCATTACGGGCCCGCTTACACGGGCTAAGAAAATCAGGCGTGTCAATTGGTCTGGTTCCAACGATGGGAGCTCTCCACCAAGGACACATTTCCCTTGTTGAGGCCTCAAAATCTCAAAATACCATTACGGTTGCTACGATCTATATCAACCCCACGCAATTCAATAACCCCAACGACCACCAGAATTATCCCAAAACCCCGGAAAAAGACATTTTAATGCTCCAAAATGCCGGATGCGACGTCGTTTTTTGTCCTGACGATCACGAAATGTACGCCGAGAAGTCTCGGGTGAATTTTGACTTCGGCAACCTGGACAAAGTGATGGAAGGCAAATTCCGGCCGGGACATTTCAGCGGCGTCGCTCTAGTGGTTTCCAAGTTGTTCAATATTGTTCAGCCAGACAGAGCTTACTTTGGACAAAAGGATTGGCAGCAATTTGCTGTGATCGGGCTGTTAGTACGTGAACTGAAGTTCAATTTTGAGGTCTACAGCGTTCCGATTCTCCGAGAACCGGACGGACTGGCCATGTCATCTCGCAATCTTAGGCTGACAACTTCACAACGCACCAGTGCAGCAATTTTATACCAAAGCCTTCAGATGGCTCGCAAGGCCATAAAATCGGGCACACCACTGGAGGCTGTAAAAAAGGCAGTCTCCGAGCAGGTAAATAAGACGTCAGAGATGAAACTGGAATATTTTGAACTTGCCGACAGCAAAAACTTAACGATTCTCAATGACGTTGATAACTCAGTTTCATCCATTTTGTGTATTGCAGGATATGCGGGTGAGATCAGATTAATTGACAATATGTTTTTGGATTGATGTTTGTTGAAGTTGGACCATTTAAAATCCAGATAGGTTGAGAATAGAAGTTCTAAAGTCAAAAATTCACCGTGCTCGTATCACCCAGGCGGAATTACACTACGTAGGGAGTATCACCATCGACGAAGATTTAATGGATGCCGCTAACATGATTGAAGGCGAAAAAGTTGCGGTAGTAAATGTTAATAACGGTGAACGATTGGAGACTTATGTCATTAAAGGTGAACGTGGCTCCGGCATGGTCTGTCTTAATGGCCCTGCTGCACGTAAGGCACAGGTTGGCGATGTAGTGATAATCATTTCCTATGCGTCAATGAAATTTGAGAAGGCAAAGACCTTCAAACCCACCATAGTTTTTCCCACTCCGGATAATAAACTACCTTGACGCAAAATTCTTAACAAGCTTATTCGCGTGTCTTCACGGGCCAAGGTATTTGTTCAATATGTAGTCGTAATAGCAATTACCGTTGTATTAATTTGGTTTTCTCTGCGTGGATTACAAGTAGGCGAAGGAGGAAATAAGTGGGAATACCTGGTTCAGACTTGGTATGCTGCCGATAAAGGATGGTTATTCATGATGGCGCTTATTGCTTTTGTGAGCCATTTTATTCGAGCCGTCCGTTGGCGTATGCTACTTATTCCAGTGGGTCAACATACCTCGTTGAATTATAGCTTCCTTTCACTTATGGTTGGATATCTTGTCAACCTGGTAATTCCAAGGGGTGGGGAAGTTTCACGATGTTACAATCTTTACAAGCTTGGCAAGGTTCCGGTAGAGATTTCGTTTGGCACCGTCGTTCTCGAAAGAATTGTAGACTTACTCTGTCTTATTATTCTCATTGCTTTTTCTTTCCTGGTGGAATCGCAAAAATTATTAGACTTCATAGAGACGTTACCTATAAATATAGGCGAAGGTGGCTCGAAGGTTAGAAACCTTATCTATTTACTTGCGCTGGCCATCATTGTATTCTTAATTCTTTACTGGTTTCTACGGAAAAATAAGAAGGCAAATAGTTTTCTGGTCAAAACCTGGAAAGGATTCAAAGGGGGAGTGCTGTCTGTTTTCAGCCTTAAGAATAAAGGGCTGTTTATATTCTATTCCATATTGATTTGGCTGCTTTACTTCTTAATGAGTTATGCAGTGATTAAGGCATTTCCCGCTACCAGCGAATTGGGATTTCACGCAGTGTTAAGTCTTTTTGCGATCGGATCAATAGCGATGGCTGCTCCGCTTCCGGGCGGTACAGGCTCCTACCACGTGCTTGTTCCTCAGGGTCTTGTATTCTTATATCATATTGATCAAACCGATGCTGTAGCATTTACTTTCATTTTCCATGGCTGGCAAACGATCATCCTGATTGTTGCAGGAGTCATTTCTTTGATTATCACGTCTTTTATCGTGAAAAAAAAGTCCAAGTCGGATTAAACCTTTTAAGCCAGCCCATATCTAATTGATGTTTTTCAGGAATTGAGAAATGCATTTCCGGATGGACAAAACATCCAGCGGAAATCTTATTGAATTCAACTTGGCCAAAGTTCTGAGTTCCATTTATAAAAACTAAAAGAGAACTTAAACTTCAAACACATGAAAACTAGGATTTTCAAATCGATTTCGTCGTTGTTTTTTATCCTTTCATTACTCGCTTCGTGTCAACGCGATGAAGAACTTGAACAGGGTACGGATCAGGAGGAAGAACAAATTGTGGAGTCTGCGTCCGTCAGTGAGGATGCATCAGATGATGCGCTAGAAATTTCAGCGGCAGCAGAAGCACAGCTTACAGTTTCCGGTGGAAGGGTTGAAAATGACCTTTGCGCCACGATTACACATGATGCACTGAACAATAGAATTATTATTGATTTTGGAGACGGTTGCGTCGGCCCTTATGGACGCGAGCGTCGTGGGAAAATAATCGTTACGTACAGCCACGCACTTGGTGATAGTATCGCAAACAGGATCATCACTTTCGAAGATTATTTTGTGAATAACAAAGGCGTGACTGGCACGATAGAACTTCGCGATGTATCGATCAATGCTCAAGGTAATTTACAGTGTGCAAAGCGTCTGATCGACCTTACTATTTCTTTTCCGAACGGCGAGCGCGTGGTATTTAATGGAACCAGGATAAGAGAATGGCTTGCGGGTTGCGGCGACGACAACCGGTACAATAACGTCTACCGGATCACTGGTTCGGTAACAGGAAAATGGACTACCGGCAGAACATTTACTCATGAAATTGTTGAGCCTATTATTGCCGATTGGTCATGCGCTGCCCAGGGGAATTTTGCGCGTATCGCTGGCGTGGTTGAAGTGACGAAGTTGGGGGGATATAGAGACCGCAAAAGAACTGTTGAATATGGTGATGGCGAATGTGACAACATCATTGTGATCACAACTTTCAGAAGGACATATAATCTCACCGTTCAGAATTAACCGTTGTAGTTGGCTCTTGTCAGTCCGTGTCTCCCGATAAGTATCGGGACGGCACGGACATTTTTTTATCGTGTGGAATTCAACTTTGCGAGGAACCATTCTGCAATCTTCTCCTTATTTTTAGGTCCATTTTAATGACACAAAATTCTGCTGATCTCGAGCGACTTCATAGAATCCTGGCTGAAGCTCACACGTTTCGGTAATCTTGTGATTATTGGGTTTGCCCAATACTTCACTGCAGGCTTTTTGATCGGAAAGGAAACGATTTATGATTACAGGCTATTTCTTCTCTCGGTGTCTACCGTTTTGATAGCTGCCGCGGGTTACATCATCAACGACTACTACGATGTAAAAATTGACTATATCAACAAACCCGAAAGAGTTGTGATCGGAAAAAACATTACCCGCCGGTTTGCAATTTTGTTTCACGTCTTGTTGTCGGTTGCGGGGATATCAATCGGCCTATACCTCTCCTGGATGCTCGCGGCAGTCAACGCACTTTCGGTCTTTTTACTCTGGCTTTACTCTAACAATCTCAAAAGACTCCCATTCATTGGGAATGTCACCGTTGCACTTCTGACAGGGTTAGCTATTTACGTCGTCGACGTGCTCTATAGAACACAAAGTTCTCTTGTGATCATCTATTCTGTCTTTGCTTTCTTTATGACGTTGGTAAGGGAAATAATAAAAGACATCGAGGACTTAAAGGGCGACAACACGTTTGGTTGTAAAACGCTGCCGATAGTGCTTGGTATTCGCAAAACAAAGATCGTTATATACATTGTAATCGTCCTTTTTTCGATCTGCGTTTTTGTGCTGAACTATTGGTATGAAGCGCTACCGTTTCAGTATTATCTCATCTTTTTGTTTGTTCCGGTGATATGGCTTTTATTCCGGTTGGTTCGGGCAGATATGAAAAGGGAATTTTCCCTGTTAAGTACCTTTTGCAAGGTTATCATGTTGTTGGGAATTTTGAGTATGGCATTTGTGTAAGGAAGAGATTCTTTACTTTCTTTGTAGCAATCTGTAGAGAATAAGTCAGCAAGTCATAAATGAACCAGAAAGCAAGAGTAGCGGTTTTTGCCTCGGGTGGTGGAAGTAATGCAGAGGAGATATTCAAGTACTTTCAAAATCATCCGGATATCCGGATTAGTCTGTTGTTGACCAATAATCCGCAGGCGAAGGTGCTTGAACGTGCACAGAAGTATAATATTCCCGTCATGGTATTTTCGAAGAATGACTTCACTCCATCCGGTAATGTGTTAAGGTCGCTTTCAGAAAAAAATGTTACCCACGTCGTTCTTGCTGGTTTCCTGTGGTTGATACCTGAATTCCTGATACGTGCATTTCCCGATAAGATCATAAATATCCATCCCGCATTGCTTCCGAAATTTGGCGGCAAAGGAATGTATGGTGACAAAGTTCATACTGCGGTCAAACAAGCTGGTGAAAAATGCAGCGGCTTAACTATACACCTGGTGAACGAAAAATATGACGAGGGAAAAATTCTGTATCAGGCTAAATGTGAAATCAGCGAGACCGACACTCCTTCAGATATTGCAAGTAAAGTGTTAAAGCTGGAACACGAATATTATCCAAGAGTGATCGAAGGATGGATTCTTAACAAACTTCCTTTGTCCGGCAATCTGAAATCTATTGCGGCTGTTTAGGCATTCACTCGCGGCGTCGTGAAGAGAAAGCCCTCCACTCTGGGGCATCTTTCAAATATTGACTGAATAAATTCGTTCGGAGTTGTCAGCTTTCTTTTTACAAGGTCCATCCATGCTGCATCAATGTTGATAACTGCAGCGACACTTCCGTCGGACTTAGTAAACGTGTGCTTGAAGCTCCAGCGGCTGTAGTTTGCTGTTGCGCAAACCAACGCTACGTCTACGGATATTTGATCTTCCAATTTTATTTCACGCCTGAAAATCGCCTCTTCCCGGAAAAGTATCGGCCCTACCTTTAGTTCCTCCAGTTTTTGAGTAGACAAACCGTTCTCGCTGAAGAACATCATCCTCAACGTCGCGCCATAGTCGTAATAAGCGGAGTGCCGTAAATGCCGGTTTGCATCGATATCCGCCCAACGTAGTTGAATCACCTTTGAAAAGTGTTCTGCCATTGCTTTCGTTATGGTGTATTAATTTCGTTAAAGTCGCCCGTGCTTTCCGTCCAGCTCATGGGATATTTACTGTCAACGAATTCGAGGGCATCTTCCGTGAGGAAAAGTGGTCTGAAAGTGTCTATCATCACGGCCAGCTCATGAGTTTCCTTTGCCCCAATACTTTTCTCAGCAGTACCAGGATGCGGTCCATGAGGAAGTCCGCCAGGATGCAATGTGAATGATCCACGATCGATGCCCTTCCTGCTCATAAAATTTCCTTCCGCGTAATATAACACCTCGTCGCTATCGATGTTGCTGTGGTTGTATGGTGCAGGGATCGCCAACGGATGATAGTCGAATAACCTCGGCACAAAAGAGCAGATCACAAAATTGTGACCTTGAAATGTCTGATGAACCGGCGGCGGCTGATGTATCCTCCCGGTGATGGGTTCAAAATCATGTATGGAAAAAGCATACGGCCATAAAAAACCGTCCCACCCAACAAGGTCCAGCGGACTATAGTCGTATATGTATTGATGAAGACATCCTTGCTTCTTGATTTGAATGAGAAAATCGCCTTTACTAACATCGCTCAGAAGTTCTGCTGGCGGACGTATGTCTCTTTCGCAGTATGGTGAATGCTCAAGAAGCTGGCCGAGCTGATTCCTGTATCTCTTTACAGTTTCGACAGGTGAAGCTGATTCCAGAATTAAAAGACGCAACGGACCGTCATTAAATTCGAGCTTGTAGATTATTGTACGCGGGATAACAATGTAGTCCCCCTTTCGGAAGTCAAGCTTACCAAGCGGAGAGATCAATGACCCACTACCATCGTGTACAAAAAGTACTTCATCTCCTTCAGCATTCTTGTAAAAGAAATTCATCTTCCGCTCGGAAGGACTGCAAATGGATATAGAACAGTCATTGTTTGTAAGAAGAACTTTCCGTGCATTTAAATAATCGGTGCCGGTATTCGTGACAAGGGATGTGTTGAGGTGTGTATGACGGAGATCATAGGATTCAATCCTTCTTGCTCTGTATTTTACAGGGTCACTTATCTTCTTGATTCGAGTCGGAGGATGCGTGTGATACAACGTCGAGTATATTCCTGAAAATCCTTCCGACGTAACTAGTTCTTCCCGATACAAACTTCCATCGGGTTGCCGGAATTGAGTATGTCGTTTAGGCGGAATATTACCGAGCCGATGATAGTACATAAAAGCAGGGTTTTTCAAATTTAAACAATCCTACATTCTCGTTTAATTCTGGGCAACGTGGAGAAAAAATCCATCCCCAAAACATCAGAATATGCAGGGCTTTGCCAATTTGCTAATGAAACAAAAAACACAGTCAATTATTTTCACATAGAATGTCCAATTTCGGTAAGCCTCTTCGTCATCTATCACAAATATTAAATCTGCTTTAACCCCAAATACGTGATCATATGAAAGAAGTAATGCTGATTATTCATTTTATTGGACTGGCTATGGCCTTAGGGACTGGATTTGCCAACCTATTTCTCAATGCAGTGGCTTCAAAACTTGAACCTGCCGAAAAAGGGAGTTTTATGTCCAAGATTGCGATACTAGCTCGCATGGGACAAATAGGACTTGGACTATTGCTCTTGTCTGGATTTTATCTGGCCACACCTTATTGGAAGGCACTTGGCGAAATGCCACTATTTATCGCAAAGCTCAGTCTTGTAGGGCTCTTGTTAATATCAGTTTCCTACATCTTACTCACCCTCAGGAAAGCTACAAAGCAGGGTAATCCTGGACTTCTTAAGAATTTAAGACCTTTGGGTATGCTCAACTTTTTTATCGGCATAACCATTGTCGTATTGGCTGTGTTGGTATTTCACTGATCGATGAAGGCGTAATCTGCCAGGATGAAACGGGATATGTTTTGTCTCGTTTTTGATATCACATCTTGGCGCGGTCAAGCTCGGCAGGCATCCTGTCGAAGAGCTTTAGGGCCTGAAGGAATACTTCATTGGTTTCATTGATGACAGGGAAAAAGCCTTCATTGTTCCAAAGTTTCCGTGCAATTTGCGCTTTCACATGGACCTGGAATAATTTCTTCTTACGGTCGAGCTCTCTGCGATCAGGTTTCACTTTGTTGCGTTCACCCACTTTCACAAGATCAGCAAGCATCTCATCGGTAACCTTGAAATTCTTAAGGTAATTTTCAAACCCGCGTTCTATCAGTTGCTCTTTGTGATTTTCTGCATAGCTAAAAGTATACTCCTGAATGGAGGTGGAAGTATATAGTTCGTTGAGATAGTGGCTATTTAATGTTGTATCAAGAGGCACAAAATAATCAGGCATTATTCCTCCACCGCCGTAAACCGTCCTTCCATTTGCAGTAGCGTATTTTAAAGTATCGTTGAATCGGATACTGTCAGCGTGGAAAAACTCGCCGTGATTATAGCGGGCGATTATGTCTCTGGAATATTCATCACCATCTTCATACGGTTTCTGAATTGATCGTCCAGTAGGCGTATAGTAGCGTGAAATGGTCAGTCGAAGTTCCGAGCCGTCGCTGAGATCAAATGGAGATTGAACGAGTCCTTTTCCAAAGCTTCTCCGCCCAACTATGAACGCACGGTCATTGTCCTGCAGTGCGCCGGCCAGGATCTCAGAAGCTGATGCACTTCCTTCATTCATCAATACGATAAGATCACCTTTCTCGAACTCCCCCCGAGAAGTGGAAGATGCATCTGAATTATATTTCTTTTCCTTTCCGTTTGTAAATACGATCTTCTTTCCGGCGCTTAAAAAATCGTCGGCAATGTCAATGGCCATGTTCATGTACCCGCCAGGATTTCCCTGAAGATCCAGGACGAGTTTCTTCATTCCCTTTTGCTTCAGTTCTTTCAGAGATTCATGGAACTCATCAAACGTGGTGGCTGCGAAGCGATTGATCTTTATGTAACCAATCTCATCATCTACCATATAGGATACATCAACTGAATATTGCGGGATCTTATCACGAATTATTTTGTACTCAATCTCTTTGTCACGCCGCAGAATAGTCACTTTAACTTCAGTGCCTTTTGGGCCTTTCAAGGCTTTCATAACGTCTGGCGATGTAACGCCGATGCCGGCTAACATTTTATCGTCTACTTTGATAATCTTGTCACCGGATTGAATTCCAAGAGCTTCTGATGGCCCGCCGCTCAATGCCGACACAACAACTATGGTATCATTAAAAATATTAAACTCAACCCCAATGCCATCAAAGTTTCCCCGTAGATCCTCATTGGCAGCGATCCTGTCAGCTGCGGAAATATAGGAGGAATGTGGATCGAGTTTGTTAAGCATATGCTGGATCGCATCATCCACAAGGCGTGATGTATTCACCGTATCGACATAATCAGTCTGGATCTGAGTCAACACATCCCTGAATTTTTGAATGTCTTTCCCAACGTCGCCAGAACCTTTTTTGTTGCTCAAGCTCGCTCCCACAAAGACCCCTGCCGCAAGCCCCAAGCATAGTACTAGAGGCAGCTTGATCTGGTATTTTGAATTCTGATTCTCACTCATGACGCAAAAATGGATAATTCTAAAACGAAGTGCTAAAATAAATGTTGGCGGGGCAAAGTCAATAACTCAACTTGCGATCCAATGGTTTCCCGTAAACCGGCTGGATGTACATTATTTTCTAAGAAGACGCGAGCAAGTTGCGTTTTACGCCATTTCTTCTCCCCGGAAAAACCTAATTAAGCCAATTTTTTTCCCCTATATTTACAAGACACATGAGTAAGGTAACCTTAAAAGATACTCGCATTTCTGAGCTGGTCGACCAGAATTACGTTCATGCCTATGTCCTTTTTTACTTTGGGATAAAGTTTTATGAATATTCTGCGTTGACCCTTGAGCAGGTTTGCAAACAAAGAGGCCTGAAAGTAGAACAAGTGGTCCGCGAAATGGAATCACCGTCCTACCTGCGCGAGGCGGAGCTCCCCCTCGTCTCGTATCCAATCGACCTGATCATAGAGTATCTCAAACACTCTCATTTCTTATTCATTAAGCACAAACTTCCATACATCGCGAGGCTAGTGGAGAGCTTTAAGGCTATTCATCCCGACTACGAGGCTGTAGAACGCGATCTGAAAATTGTCTTTCCTCTTTTTGTCGAGGATTTTATCGAACACATCTACGAAGAGGAGGATACATTATTCAACTTTATCCTTGCTCTCGAGAGAGCATCAAAAAGCGGATACATTCCTACAAAACTGTTTTACCTGCTCGAAAAGAATTCTGTTCAGAAGTTTGCTATGGAGCATGAAGCACATGATGATGAAATGGAAGGTATCCGTAATATCACTAAGGATTATGTGCTCAGCGCAAATGCACCGCTTCATGTGAAAGTGTTATACAACGAGCTCAAATCGTTTGAAAGCAGCTTGATCACCCACGCCAGGATAGAAAATGAAATCCTTTTCCCAAAAGCGATGGCCCTCGAAAACAAAGTAAAGCTCGCCTTTTTCGAGAAGTCTAAGTTTAATTGATTACTACACTTTTCGCGTCGGGTCACCGAATCCCCATTGTTTGTTTTTCGTTCCAATTATCTATGCGAAAAATTATTTTAAATCTTGCTCTAACTCTGGATGGTCTTATTGCTGGATCCAATGGTGAATACGACTGGTGCTTTACGGACGCGGACTATGGTATGACTGAATTCATGAGGTCTATTGATTCAACTATCATGGGCGGAAAATCGTATCGCCTTCTTCTTAATTACGGACCACCCTATCCGGAATTGACTAATTATGTTATCACCCGAACCGAAACAAATGCGCCACATCCCAACATCGTGTTTGTACGTGACAATGTCCTTTCGTTTGTTGAAGCGTTGAAGAGAAAAGAAGGAAAAAACATTTGGTTATTCGGAGGTGCCGAGATAAATCACCATTTGATGGACCGTGATTTAGTGGATGTGTTGATGTTAGCCGTTCACCCGATTGTACTGGGTGACGGTATCCAATTATTCGGAAAGTACAATTCGAGAAAACACTTCGAGCTGGTAGACTCCATTCGGTACCCCTCTGGATTGGTCCAATTGATTTATAACAAAAAGTAACTTCCTAATTTTTAATTTTGTTTCCTCGTCCCCTTAACTTGACTTTTTTTATGGGAAGAATCATGGCAATTGATTACGGAAAAAAAAGAACAGGGCTCGCTGTTACGGACCCTCTCCGCATCATTGCAACACCACTCGACACCGTATCGACCAACGAGCTCATAAGTTATCTGGGTAGCTATATGAAAAAAGAAACCGTTGACGAATTCGTCGTAGGAATGCCGAAAACCTTGAAGAATGAAGATTCCGAGATTGCACCATTAGTTCGCGCGTTTGTTGAAGAGCTTAAGAAAGTTTACCCCGAAAAAAAGATCCACCTGGCGGATGAAAGGTTTACCAGCCGTATGGCGATGCAGGCCATGATAGAAGGTGGAATGAAAAAAAAGGATCGTCAGATAAAAGGAAACGTTGACAAAATCAGCGCCACCATAATTCTGCAATCTTTTCTGCGCTCGGTCTAATCCAGAATTTTGGTTAATTCGCCCTAGGGGAATGAATATAACTTTTAACTTTGCGAGATGATTTATCCTATAGTTATGTACGGGGATCCCGTATTGCGTCAGAGAGCAAAAGAAATTGAACAGGGGACCGATTTAAAACAGTTGATCGAAGACATGTTCGAAACGATGCATAACGCAAGCGGCATCGGGCTGGCGGCACCTCAGATAGGAAAATCCATTCGTCTATTTGTCGTTGACGGAACAATAATGGATGATGAGCCGGCTATGGCCGACTTCAGGAAGGTGTTTATTAATCCGGTTATTTTGGAGCAAAATGGATTGCCATGGGAATACGAAGAAGGATGTTTAAGTATTCCGAATATCCGTGAAAAGATTTCAAGGTTAGAAAACCTTCGTGTCCGATACTATGATCAGGATTGGAACCTACTGGAAGAAGAATATGACGGTCTTAAGGCGCGCGTGATCCAACACGAATATGATCACATAGAGGGAAAGATGTTTGTGGATTATCTCACTCCGCTTCGTAAGAGACTATTGAAAGGTAAACTAGCTGACATTTCCAAAGGGAAGGTTGATACAGAATACCGTATCATGGCGCCACTGAAGAAATAATCGGGCCTTTAAGAAACAATTGACAAGTTCTATAATTCGATCTTTAATACTTTCCTCTCTTCGAATAATCTATCATGAAAGTACAGTCCCGCTTGCCCGACGTGGGTACATCCATTTTTACGGTGATGTCAAAAATGGCTCTTGATTATGGGGCTATTAATCTATCACAAGGATTTCCTGATTTCATGATCGATGAAAAAATTATCGGCCTTGTCCACAAATACATGCTCGAAGGCCATAACCAATATGCGCCAATGCCTGGGACGCCAGCATTAAGGAAGTCAATAGCGGAGGTGATCCTCAAAACATACAGTCGCACGGTTGATCCCGACACGCAAATTACTATCACATCAGGAGCAACAGAGTCTACCTACTCCGTTATTGCCGCGTTGATCTCGCCTGGAGATGAGGTCATCATTTTTGATCCATCGTATGATTCCTACAACCCCGCTGTGCGACTGAATGGGGGAGTTCCGGTACATATCAATCTGAACCCCGGAGATTTTTCCATCGACTGGCATACAGTACGCTCGAAGATCAATAAGCGTACTCGGATGATCATCATCAACACTCCTCACAATCCGAGCGGAGCTGTTCTTCGTGAGCCCGACCTTAAAGAACTGGAAAAAATTGCGCTCGAGCACGACTTGCTTGTATTGAGCGATGAAGTATACGAGCGCCTGATCTATGATGGGTTGACCCACCAGAGCATTCTCCGGTACCCCGGACTTGCAGAACAGAGCCTGGCTGTATTCTCATTTGGAAAAACATTTCATGCAACAGGATGGAAGGTAGGATACGTTGTTGCATCGCCGACGTTGACGAAGGAGATCCTTCGAGCACACCAGTTTGTTGTTTTTAGTGTAAATACTCCGATCCAACTGGCCCTCGCGGAATACCTTCAGACACCCAAGCATTACCTGGAATTGGGAGACTTCTACCAGAAGAAGCGGGACTTTTTCCTGGAACAAATGAAGGGGTCCTCTTTTGAGCCGCTTCCAAGCTATGGTTCGTACTTCCAATTGATGTCCTATAAAAGCATTTCTAATAAATCCGACGTGGAAATGGCCGAGGACCTCCTGAAGAAATCAAAGGTTGCCTCAATTCCAGTTTCTGTTTTTTACCGGGATGGCACCGACAATCGATTGCTCCGCTTCTGTTTTGCCAAAAAAGAGGAAACGTTGGAAAAAGCGTGTGCTATTCTGAGAGGCCTATAGCAAGGCCACTTACAACCATTCAAGTCAAAGCAATTTTAGTTAGAGAAATTCGCGCCCATTCTGTTTCTTTGCGGGCTAAACACAAGGGCTATGCAGGACCTTAAATTCACATTAATTCAGTCGGAACTTCATTGGGAAGACATTGAGGCCAACTTATCCACATTCGAGGAGAAAATATGGCAGATCTCCGGCTCGACAGATGTGATTGTCTTGCCTGAGATGTTCACTACAGGATTTACCATGGCCGCTCCAAAAATGGCTGAGCACATGAACATGCGCACGTTCAAGTGGATGAAGAACATGGCTGATCAGACAGGTGCATTAATGCTTGGCAGTTACATAGTGACAGTTCACGACCGGTTTTATAACCGCCTCTTATGGATGGAGCCCGGTGGAAATTTTAAGACCTATGACAAACGCCATCTGTTCAGAATGGCAAACGAGCATAAGACGTACGCCCCGGGCGAAAGCCTGCTTGTAGCATCGTGGAAAGGATGGAGAATATGCCCGCTCGTCTGCTATGACCTGAGATTTCCAGTTTGGAGCCGAAATCGATGGGATGCCTCACTGAAACGTCCTTCGTACGATGTGGCTGTTTACGTTGCAAATTGGCCCACTGCCAGAATTGACGCATGGAATACGTTGCTTAAGGCAAGGGCAATAGAAAATCTGAGCTATGTCGTCGGAGTGAACCGTGTTGGGCAGGACGGAAACGGAATTGAATACAATGGTCATTCGGCAGTGATCAGCCCAAAGGGTGAAGTTATCTTCAGCAATGAAGGAGTAGAAGCAATTCGTACCCTCGAGCTAAATGCTAACTCGCTTAGCGCGTTCCGGGACCGATTCCCCGCGTACCTCGATGCGGACGACTTTACAATTGAGTTTGAAGAATACGAAGAAAATGACATTGTCCCGGGCCTCAGCTAAGCCCACAACTTGATACAAAATTCAATTCCATATCAATTTCCACTTGCCTAATCTATGTCTACTCGCAAAATCTCGAGCGCGTTAATTTCTGTTTTTTACAAAGATAACCTGGCCCCTATTGTTCACGAGCTCGCTAAGCATGGCGTGGAATTTATTTCGACTGGCGGAACCCAGGACTTTATCGAAAAGCTTGGATACGCAGTTACACCTGTAGAGAAACGAACCGGATATCCGTCAATCTTTGGAGGAAGGGTTAAGACTTTGCACCCGTCCATATTTGGCGGCATACTCTACCGCCGTGACGATTCAACGGATCTAAAACAAGCAAAAGAATTCAATATTAGTCCGATCGATCTGGTCATCGTTGACCTTTATCCATTTGAGGAAACAGTTGCAAATGGTGGTAGTGACGAAGACATCATTGAAAAGATAGATATCGGAGGTATATCGCTTATCCGTGGTGCGGCGAAGAATTACAACGATGTATTGATTGTTGCGTCGAGAGGTCAGTATGGTGAACTGCTCGAGTTGTTGCAGTCGAAGAACGGATCCCCGGACTTGAATGACCGTCGCAGGTTCGCCGCCAAGGCATTCGATGTTACCTCTCATTATGACACTGCGATCTTCAACTACTTTAATGAAGATTTGCAAATTCCTACGTTCAAGAAAAGCATTCAAGGCGGACGAATGCTTCGTTATGGAGAGAATCCTCATCAGAAGGGCACATACTTCGGTGACCTGGATGGTTTGTTCGAACAGCTTAACGGAAAGGAACTCTCCTATAACAACCTGGTGGATGTCGATGCTGCTGTTAACCTTGTTCAGGAGTTTGAGGATACTTCGTTTGTTATTATTAAGCACACCAACGCATGTGGGGTTGGCACTGCAGCGACGGTCAAGGAGTCGTATTTAAAGGCATTTCAGGCTGACACCGTATCGGCGTTTGGTGGTGTACTTGCGACAAATAAGGAGATAGACCTAGCTGCTGCGGAGGAAGTCAACAAACTCTTCTTTGAGATTCTGATTGCACCAGCATATGAAGCAAAGGCACTCGACCTGCTGCGATCGAAAAAGAACCGGATGATACTGTTACAGAAGAAAAAGCTTACCGAGTCGACACAATGCAAGAGTATCCTAAATGGCGTCATTGTACAGGATCTCGATTTGAAAACCGACTCTGCCAACGATCTTAAGGTGGTAACAAAGCGGGCGCCGGCAAAAGACGAAGTTGATGCGTTACTATTCGCTAGCAAGATCTGCAAACACACCAAATCAAATACCATCGTGCTAGCGGTAAATGGTCAGCTTCTCGCCAGTGGAGTTGGTCAAACATCAAGAGTTGATGCGCTTAGGCAAGCGATTGAAAAGGCGGCCACATTCGGTTTTAGCCTGAAAGATGCCGTAATGGCCTCGGACGCATTCTTTCCTTTTCCTGATTGCGTGGAGATAGCCAACCAACACGGTATCCGGGCCGTCATACAACCTGGCGGATCAGTTAAAGACCAAGACTCAATTGCCTACTGTGATCTGCACGACATGGCCATGGTTTTCACAGGGATAAGACACTTTAAGCACTAGCTCTCAAGTCGAGTTGCAGATTTATCAGACGGGGAAGTGAATACTTCTACAGGTTCAAATTCGACGCGCTAAAAAATTTTCTAAGGCGGTAAAAAACTTACATTTTTGAACCGTAACTCTTTATTTTAGTAAATTAATCGCAATTTTGCGCCCGAAGTTCCTTTTTCACGCAAAGCACCATTTTTAAACTTTTAGGCAACACAACACATACATGGCATTTTTTGATTTCTTCACCAGCGATATTGCTATTGACCTGGGAACCGCAAACACTCTGATTATTTACAAAGACAAGATAGTGGTAGATGAACCCTCCATCATCGCCCTGGATAAGATAAACGGCAAAGTACTGGCCATTGGACGAGAGGCAATGCAGATGCATGAAAAAACGCATGACCACATTAAGACCATTCGTCCGCTGAAGGAGGGTGTAATCGCCGACTTCCAGGCAGCTGAAATGATGATCAGGGGACTGATCAAAATGATTGATACAGGAAAACGTTTGTTTCCACCATCGTACCGAATGGTGATCTGTATTCCTTCCGGAATTACCGAAGTCGAGAAAAGGGCAGTAAGGGATTCAGCCGAACACGCGGGTGCCAAGGAAGTGTATATGATCTACGAGCCAATCGCGGCTGCTATTGGGACGGGAATTGACATTGACCAGCCGATCGGCAATATGATCGTCGATATAGGTGGCGGAACTACCGACATCGCCGTCATCGCATTGTCCGGTATTGTCTGCGATCAATCAATACGCGTAGCAGGTGATACATTTAATAGAGACATACTTGATTACATGCGTCGCCAGCATAATCTGCTAATAGGCGAGCGTTCAGCAGAAAGAGTGAAGATAGAAGTTGGTTCAGCTCTCACAGAATTGGATGAAGGACCAGCGGACTATGAAATACGTGGCCGTGATTTGATGACAGGTATCCCTAAAACAATCAAGATTTCATACTCCGAAATTGCTTTTGCACTTGACAAGTCAGTTTCAAAACTAGAGGAAGCAGTACTTAAGGCCCTTGAGACTTCACCGCCGGAACTTTCGGCTGACATCTACGAACGTGGTATCTATCTTACGGGAGGCGGAGCACTGCTAAGAGGACTTGACAAGCGTTTAGCATTGAAAACCAAATTACCGATCCATGTCGCCGACGATCCACTGCGTGCTGTCGTTCGTGGTACAGGCCAGACCCTGAAGAACATCCCACAATTCCGTGCTGTATTGATGACATAAGCCATGGAGCGGCTCATCCTTTTTATTTACCAGAACCGGGCCTTCTTCACTTTTCTCATGCTGGAAATATTCTGCGCATGGCTCATTGTCTCGAATAATGCCTATCAAGGAACCAAGTTTTTCAACTCTTCCAACGGATTGGTTGCAGGCATGAATAGTTTTTCACAAAGCGTAAGAGACTACTTCCAACTTAGCGAAGTCAATAGGATGCTTGCGGAAGAAAATGCTACACTCAAACAGGCGCTGGAACAACAAAGGAAACAGATCTATCCGATTTCAAATATTCCCATCGATACAACTGCGATTGTTAGGGTTGACACAATTCCCGCAAGAAAGTATGAATTCATAAGCGCGAAGGTGGTCAACAACCACGTCGACTTCTTTAAGAATTTCATAACAATTGATAAGGGAAAAGATGCCGGTATCGAACCAGGGATGGCTGTGATCAGTCCTCTGGGTGCCGTGGGTAAAGTAAAGACCGTATCGAACCACTATAGCGTCGTTACGTCTATACTTCACATTGATGTGATGGTATCGGCCATATTAAAACGCACCGAACATTTTGGCACCATTCAATGGGACGGCCGGGACCCGGACCTGGTAGAGTTTAAATACATTCCACCGCATGCTAGTCCATTAAAAGGGGACACGGTAATAACATCCGGATATAACGCCATTTTTCCCGAAGGAGTGATGATTGGAGTTATTGATGATGTAAAGCTCAATGAGGCCGCTTTATTCTATGACCTCAAAGTGCGATTAAGTCAGGATTTCAGAAAGCTTTCATTTGTGAACGTGGTGAAGAACCACCGGCAACAAGAGCAGGATTCAGTTGAACAGGTTATACTAAAGTTAGAAAGATGAGCAGGATAAGCATTCTGCAAATAGTATCCTTTTTTATCTATTTGTTGTATCAGGTCCTGATACTTCAAAACGTGGTGCTATTCCATACTGCATTCTGCTTTTTGTATGTGGCTTATTTGCTGGTACTTCCTGTTGAAACCAATCCCTTGGCGTTAATGGGGATCGGATTTATAATGGGATTTGCCGTAGATATGTTTTACGACAGTCTTGGACTCCATGCTTTTGCTTGCGTGCTAATTATGTACTTGAGAAACTATTGGCTTAACAATCTCACGCCACAAGGAGGTTATAATAGTAATGACGTCCCTTCGTTGGCGCTCAATGGAATCCAATGGTTCACGGTATATGCCACGCCACTGGTGTTACTCCACCATGGCGCATTGTTTTTTACTGAAGCCGGTGGCTTTGGAATGTTTTGGTTTACACTGTGGAAGATCATTACCAGTTCATTGTTTACGATACTGGTAATTTTAATTGCGCAGTTCTTGTTTCCCAGCCGGAGACCTCGTTAGTTTTGTTGTTTCTTTTGAATCTGTCTCTGGCCCTTAATCGAACACACGTCCACCCTCACACCGTGCTGAGTTGATAGATTAAACGTCGGAAAAAATGAATGAAGGAAGGAAAGAGATAATTCAGATCGCCATCATACTGGTAGGTGTTATCTTCCTGATCAAACTATTTTTTATTCAAGTACTCGACAGCAGGTACGCCGAGCTAGCGGATAGCAATGCCATCCTTAGGACAGTTGACTACCCAGAGCGTGGTTCGATTAAGGATCGCAATGGAAAACTAATGGTCTACAATACTCCTGAATTTGACCTGCTTATCATTCACAAAGAGATTAAGACCCTCGACTCAGCGCGGTTTTGTGAAGTGTTTGACATGACTCCCGCCGACCTGAAGTTAAAGTTCAAAGAACTTAAGGCAAAAAGAGAATATTCACCAGTTAAGCCAACCACTTTCCTCACACAGCTCTCAACCCTTGACTTCGCGAAGATTCAGGATAATATCGATGATTTTAAAGGCTTTTATATTCAAGCGCGAACCACGAGGGCGTATCGTGATCGAGCAGCTGCAAATGCGATCGGTTATGTAAGTGAGATTTCCAAGGACAAGCTGGCCAAGGACAAAAGTGGATTCTATAAACAGGGCGACTACATTGGTCAAAGTGGAATCGAGGCTTATTACGAGGATTATCTTCGGGGTAAGCGTGGCGTCAGATATAGTCTAAGAAACGTGGACGGTGTCGAAAAAGGATCATACAGAAACGGTGCAATAGACACACTTTCTATTCCCGGTCAGGACATCCTCACTACGATCGATCTTGATCTGCAAGTGTATGGCGAATATTTGATGAAGGGTAAAGCGGGGAGTATCATCGCGATTGAACCTAGTACCGGTGAAATACTATCGATGGTGTCGGGACCTTCGTACGATCCAACCATGCTTACCGGTCGTCACTATAGCTCGAACTATGTCCTCATCAACAACGATACTAATAAACCATTGTTCAACCGTCCTCTGATGGCGCAATATCGTCCTGGTTCGATATTTAAGATCGCACAAGCGATGGTGGCGCTTCAGGAAGGAGTAGTTAATCCTGATACACGATTCCGATGCGACCGTTCGATAATCAATTGCCACGGTCCTCATTCAAATGAAGACTTGCGTGGAGCTATTACGCACTCATGCAATCCATATTTCTGGAATGTGTTGCGTCGAATGCTTAATAAAGGAGTTTCGAATAATCCATTTGATGATACGCGTGTAGGTCTGACAGAATGGAATAAACACATCACGAGCTTTGGATTTGGGAAGCCATTAGGCATTGATCTTCCCAATGAAAAAGGCGGCCTCGTTCCAAGTCCGGCTTATTACGACAGAGCATATGGAGGAAGGCCGTGGAAATTCTCAAACATATATTCCATTGCGATCGGTGAAGGCGAGAATATGGTAGTGCCGCTCCAAATGGCAAACTTCGCTGCAACGATCGCGAACAAAGGGTTTTACATCACACCTCATCTTGTGAAGGCAATAGGCGATTCAGGGAAACCTCTCCCGCAATACGTGGAAAAACACGTAACAACAATTGACTCAGCAAATTTTAGGATCGCTGCGGATGCCATGCAAAATGTGGTGGAAGAGGGAACAGGATCATACAGGGCAAAACTTAAGGATATCGTTGTTTGCGGAAAGACGGGTTCTGTCCAAAACGAGCCGCGGCCCGATCATTCGGTGTTTATCGCGTATGCCCCTAAAGATAATCCAAAGATCGCCGTGTCAGTATACGTTGAATTTTCCGGGCAGGGAGCAAGAGCAGCTGCTTCAATCGCTAGCCTTATGATTGAAAAATATTTGTATGGGAACACCAAGCGTCCACAAATCGAGGAGTATGTAATAAGGGGTAAGTTTCTGGATTGATCACAATGAATAGAGACAAAATATTTTCAACTAACATTGATTGGGTGACGGTAGCCCTCTATGCTGCCATTGTATTTTGGGGATGGCTTAATATATATGCCGTCACTTACGATCCTGAGGCGAGCTCATCTATTTTCAACCTTGACATAAATGATGGTCCCGTGAATGCCGGACGACAGTTGTTATACATCGTAGGAGCTGTCCTGATCATCGTCGCGATCCTTATAATTGACATGCGATTTTATGAAACGTTCGCGTATATCATTTATGGATTGATATTGTTCCTCCTCCTTTTAGTTCCCATTATAGGTAAGGAAGTTGGCGGTAACAAAGCCTGGCTCGGCGTTGGGACATTTGGTGTTCAGCCTTCCGAATTTGCAAAGTTTGCCACAGCATTGGTAGTCGCAAGGTTTATCGGATCCGTTGGATTCAAAATGGATCACATGCGCAATCAGGTCATTTTGTTTGCAATGATCGGCGTTCCGATGGTATTGATACTTCTGCAAAAAGATACTGGGACTGCCCTCGTCTTCACCGCCTTCACCGTTGTATTTTTTCGCGAGGGAATGGCGCCGTTTCTGATTTTGGCCGGCATTGCAGCAGGAATAATATTTGTACTCACGTTGCTGGTCAATGAGTACTACCTTTTTGCAGGCATAGGTATAATCCTTGCAGCCGCCATTTTGTTGGGGAAGAAAAAGATCAAACGAATCGTAATGATGAGTGCTATAGCGGTGGCGTTGTGCGGTGTAATTGTTAGCGTAGACTATGTCATTACGGATGTCCTGAAACCTCACCAACAGAACCGTGTTAAGGCATTGATCAATCCCGATGCCGATCCCAAAGGGTTCGGATGGAATGTGACTCAATCCAAAATTGCGATTGGAAGCGGTGGATTCTTTGGGAAGGGATTCCTGGAAGGAACTCAAACGAAGTTCAATTTTGTGCCTGAGCAAAGCACGGACTTCATCTTTTGCACCATCGGTGAAGAACATGGCTGGTTGGGCAGCTTGTTCATCATGGGTCTTTTTGTCTCGTTGATGCTGAGGGTTATATACCTGGCTGAACGACAGAAGAACAAGTTTGCGCGAGTGTATGGCTACTCCGTTGCGTGTATCTTTTTCTTCCACTTTGCCGTGAACATCGGCATGACAATAGGATTGTTTCCGGTTATAGGTATACCTCTGCCGTTCTTTAGTTATGGAGGTTCGGGACTTTGGGGATTTACAATTTTATTGTTTATCCTGCTTAAGCTGGATGTCCATCGCATGCAGGTACTGCAACGTATTTAACGGCTCCTACACAAACCTTTTTTCAACCAGTTCCATAAATTCATGGAATTCCTCACTGTCGTGATCCCATGCAGAAGCATGCTGGTCCTCGATATATCTTATGGCTGCCTTTATCGAGTCTAGCTTGTCAAGGTGTTCGATCGCATCACTGAAAAGTTCGAAGTCACCATGAAACAACACTTTGGTGAACATGAACTTTTGATTAATAGTCAAGTTATCCTTGATCCTTTTTATCCTCTGAAAGTTATCAACAATACTCGGTCGGCCTTGCCGCGTGCCATGGGAATCGTTAATACTCGCCGACTGAGAAGGCTGCAGAAAAACGTGATTAGACTTGTTAACCGGCGGCGGCGGTGTCTTTTCTTTTTGAACTACATGCTCGGTCTCGATAACTTTTTGGGGTTCAGGAGCCTGTGTTTTTGATACATAAAACTTATTGGCATCAAGCGGAACAATGGCGGAAAACTTTACAAGGTATTCCTCGACATCCTCAGGATTGAAGTTCACTTCCTCCAGGATTTGATCGAGAATTGAGAATGCCTCGTTTCCGGAAATCTCTTTCACATTCTGTTCCTCCAACTTTTGCAACATCTTTTCCAGAGGAGCCTTATTAACCTTCAAATATTTTAACTCTTCCTTGAAAGGCACGACTTCAAGCTTGTTATCGTCCCCAGATATTATCAGAGAGAAAAAATCATACGGATCAAAAACAACCATTAATGTTTGGTTGACTGCCTTTTTCAAGAGAGGGGTAAAGTTCGCCCGATTGATGCTTATGTTTTTTGATAAAAGTGTCATTAAATTCTCCAGAGCCTCTTTTACGTCAGGATTCTCGTAATTGAAATACTGACTCTTTAACTTTTTGTTTTCCTCCCTCCAGTTCTTAAACAGCTCGCTGATCACAAAAAAATTGACCTGTTGGACATTACATAGGGATAAGATCTCAGCTCCTGTGATCGTTTCTTTAGAAGAAAAAAAATCCTTTAATACCTTATCGGAGTAGGCATCTCCGTACTGTGCAATCGCTTCCAGGCTGATCTTCTCGTCCATGCAGATTATCTTGAATTAATGTTAATACTATCCGATTATAAAGTTAATGCATATTCGCCAATGTAACAGTTCCAAAACACTGTTGGTAAGTGGATTCCATCGGGGGTGGCTCTTGGGGTTGAAGTTGTAAATAAAACGCGCCGAATGGAAAAACCTTGTGCAATGTAAGGAAACATCCTCAGAGGTGTTTCCTCAAACGGGTTGTGTCAGAGGCGATTAGACCCACAAGGCCTAACTTACCCGACGTAACAGGCTAATAATAGGTATGCCTGTCACATCTCGGTTCTAACGTCTAAATTTAGCCCATGTTTATTGAACCAAATCTTGGAGGAAAGCACACCAAAGGTCGCTTCGGCTGGATTGAAGTGATTTGTGGATGTATGTTTTCCGGCAAAACCGAAGAACTTATCCGGCGCCTTAACAGAGCAACAATTGCTAAACAGAAAGTCGAAATCTTCAAACCCGTTACCGATAAACGCTATCATCATACAGAGATAGTGTCGCACAACGAAAATGCCATCCGGTCAACTCCGGTGAATTTTGCAAGCGATATCCTGTTGCTTGCAAGCGACTGCGATGTAGTAGGTATCGATGAAGCTCAGTTTTTTGATGACGGCCTGGTTGACGTTTGTAACCATCTTGCGAACAACGGTAAAAGAGTTATTGTTGCCGGATTGGATATGGATTACGAGGGTAAGCCCTTTGGACCAATGCCCAACCTTCTGGCGGTGTCGGAATTTGTTACTAAAGTTCATGCGATTTGTGTGCAAACAGGCGAGCTAGCCTCTTTTTCGTTTCGATTGATCGACAATGATGCTCAGGTGATGCTGGGTGAAAAAGGTGAATACGAAGCCCGAAGCCGGAAAGCTTTTGTTGAAGGAATGAAGGCAAGAAAAAAATGAAAGTTTTTGGATGGTCGTTTCACCTCATTAATTATATCGTCGTACTCCTCGCGACCTTCTTAAAGATTTCTCCTTTAGCAACCGCACAAAATATTCCACTCGGCACATGGAGAACTCACCTATCCTACTATCACATCAATGTTGTCGCGTTTGGAGATCAGAAGGTTTTCGCATCGGGCAATCACGGTGTCATGGTTCTTGATCAGCGCGACAATAGTGTCTCCACTTATTCAAAGATCAATGGATTGACCGGCACTTCCATTACCTACATAGGCTTCGACGAACAAACCCGGCGCCTGTTAGTAACGTATGCGGATGGCAGGTTTGACGTCATTGATAGCAACTCTGAGATCGTTGGATTTGACCCTACAAAAAATTCTACGCTCACCGGTTCAAAAAAGATCAACCACATTTACAGCGCTAATGCTATTGCGTACTTAGCCACCGATTACGGGATAATAGTATTCGACGTGAATCGCTTACTCGTAAAAGAAACGTGGAGGGATCTTGGAAATAACGGTCAGCCGTTGAACGTCTTTCAAAGTACGATACACGGCGACAGCATCTTCCTTGCAACCGGTCGAGGAGTGATTGCTGGAGCACTTAAAGACAATCTACAGGATTACAATAATTGGAAAAGATTTGGGAGTGGCGAGTTCGCAGGAGCTGTGCAACACATTGCTCAATTTAACAACACAGTGTATTCCGGTGTGAATGGCTCCGGCATATTCAAGTATGAAAATGCGCAGTGGGTGAAAACTCCTTATCTGCAAGGCCTTTCATTCAAATCAATTAATTCATCGCAAAACTACCTGTTTATTGCAGAGTCAAATGCGCTCTTTAGCCTTGCAACAAATGATGATTTTACGCAGCTACCCAGCACATATATAGTCCATCCAAATTTTGCCACAGAAGACAAGGAAGGTAACCTTTGGATTGGTGATGGAGTGTACGGATTGGTAACAAATTCCGACGGCGATTTTGTTAGCATAATCCCGAATTCTCCGTTTGGTGATCAGGCCATTAATCTTACATACTACGATAAGAAGGTGTATGCCCTGTCGGGCGGTTATTCAGCTAATGGCGCAGCTTTGGGTAATTCTGGAGTTTTCGATTGGTTTCTCGATGGTTCATGGACAACTGCGGAAGCATTTTTCCAGGACGTAACAGACCTTGTATCTGACCCTCATTCTGGCAAGAGCTATATTTCTTCGTTTGGACATGGTATTGAAGTGAGTGACATGCAGAACAATCCTACGATATTTAACGACACAAATAGCCCATTAATAAATACAAACCCTCCTGAGCCCTTTGTTAATATTACTTCGCTAGCCGCTGGGGTCAATGGAGTTTGGGTGGCTAATTATGGGGCATCGAAACCTTTACACTTCCTGGACGCAAACAACAACTGGAAGTCGTTTTCTTTTCCAATGGATCAATCGAGATATCCTTTGAAACTTGGTGTAGATCTTTACGGGAGTGTTTGGATGGGCCTAGATCCGATACATAGTGGCGGCATTACAGTCTTCTATGAAGCCGACAATAAGTCGGTGGTACTGACAGAAGAAGAGGGCAAGGGTGGACTGCCTGTCAATGCAGTCAACGCAATAACTGTAGACAAGGAGGGATATGTCTGGATTGGAACTGATTTGGGGGTGGCGTATTTCAATGACCCTGCGTCGGTCTTTTCCGGAGACGTAAATGCTATTAAACCGATCTACGATGGTAGGTTTTTATTGAGAGATGACAAGGTTACAGCGATAGCAGTGGATGGCGGAAACCGCAAATGGATTGGCACAGAGCGTGGCCTTTGGCTGTTTAATGAATCGGGAGAACAACTGATCCACAACTTTACAACGACCAACAGCCCACTACTGTCGGATGTGATACGTGATATTGAGGTAAGTGGCCAGACCGGCGAAGTGTTTATAGCGACGGACGAGGGCCTGATTTCATTCAGGTCAGATGCAACTGAAAGCGAAGGCAAATTCGAAGCAGTTAAGGTTTTCCCAAATCCTGTTACCTCGACCTTTATAGGCTCAATCGGAATCACGGGTCTCGCAACGGATGCGTTGGTGAAGATCACGGATGTTAACGGAAAGCTCGTCTGGCAAATGAGAGCGAACGGTGGGTCAGCGAGCTGGAATTTGCAGGATGTAAACGGACGACGACCTTCCACGGGAGTATATATCGTCTTCGCTGTTACAGATGATGGTAAGGATAGTGCGGTGGCAAAGATCGCTTTTGTAGATTGATACAGATTGAAATTCACTAATGCTACATAAAACACGCGGCGTTGTTTTCAGATTCACAAAGTATGGCGAAAGCTCCATCATTGTGAACATTTTCACGGAGATGTTTGGTTTGCAAAGTTACATTGTCAATGGTGTGCGAAGCAGGACAGCAAAAAGCCGTATAGCGTTGTATCAGCCTCTTACGTTGCTGGAATTGATTGTATACCATAGGGAGAATGCTAACATCAACAGAATAAAAGAGGTAAAATGCCTATACCCCTATCAATCGCTTTACCTCGATATGAGAAAGTCAGCCGTAGCACTATTCATAAATGAAATCATCAACAAGACAGTCAAAGAGGAAAGTCATGCGGATGAAATGTGCGGCTTCATGATCAAGTCGTTTGTTACGTTGGATCAATTGGATAGCCAGATCGAAAATTTTCACCTTCGATTCTTGCTGAAGCTAAGTCGCCTTTTGGGTTTTGGTGCGTACAATACAAATGAAATCCTTGGAGCAAGAATGATCGATAGCGCCACAGAGAAACTTTTGACGGAGCTGATCGAATCTGACTATGCCGATGCATTGACCATCACAAATTCTCAGCGTAGAGAAATACTTGACTTACTGCTGCGATTTTACGGCGACCATGTTGTGGTCGGAGAAGTACGGTCAGTGCAAGTGCTGCGTGACGTTATTGGCTAACTAGAGTCTTTTTGCAACCTCGTCCCAATTCACCACATTCCACCAGTTTGCAACGTACTCGTTTCGCTTGTTCTGGTATTTGAGATAATAGGCGTGTTCCCAAACATCCAACGCAAGAATCGGCGTACCCTTCAGTTCGCTGGAATCCATGAGCGGGTTGTCCTGATTTGGTGTTGACCCAATTTTTAATTTACCATTATCATTGACAACCCAGGCCCATCCTGAACCGAAACGACCCATGGCAGCTTGCGTGAATTGCTCTTTGAATTTATCGAAGGTGCCGAAGGCTCCATTCAATGCGTCAGCAACTTTGCCGGCGGGGGCCCCACCCGTTGACGGTGCCATTACCTGCCAGAAGAAATTGTGATTCCATGAACCGCCACCATTGTTTTTTGCTTTGGCAGAGAGCTTTGATGCATTGGCAAAAAAATCCTTCTCTGTTGAAAATGAAATGTTTTCGGCGGCGATAGCATCATTTACATTTTTCACGTAAGCACTATGATGCTTGTTGTAATGAATGTCCATGGTCGTCGCATCGATGTTAGGTTCCAATGCATTATATGCATAGGGTAGCTTTACTTGCGAAAACTGAAGGGCCATCGAATTGTTTTCATTTGCTGAAGTTGAATTCAATGCAAACGTATCTGTATTTTGAATTAGTGATGAACCAAGTGAGGTGATGACAGTTGCCTTCAGGGAATTTTGGATAAACTTTCGGCGTGAGGTATTCATTTGAATGTTCATTATTAACATCAGTAAATTTACCCAAAAATCTTTAGCTTGCCGAACCAATTAAACCCGTCCTGTACCTATGGAGGAAATATTGTACGAGGAAATTCCGTCGCTCGATCTCGCGGATTTTACCGGCGGCAATCCTGCAAAAAAAGAGAAGTTTGTTTCAACACTTGGGGCAGCTTACCACAGCATCGGTTTTGTGGCGATAAAGAATCACTCCCTTACACAAGCAATGCAGAACCGGCTTTACGCGGCAATTAAGAAGTTCTTTGCATTAAGTGATGAAATAAAGAAGGAATATGAACGTGGTGACCTGGCTGGTCAGCGTGGTTATACCGGAAAGGGAAAGGAGCATGCAAAGGGACGTAATACTGGCGACCTGAAGGAATTCTATCACGTTGGACAGGAGTTGACCGCCGAAGAATTAGAAAAGGAAGGATACCCCGCTAACGTGTGGCCTCAGGAAGTGCCCGAATTCAAAGAAATATCAATCGAGGTATACAAGGCTCTGGAATCGACAGGGTCAAGCATGTTAAGGGCTATTGCGCTTTATCTTGGATTGCCTGAAAACTATTTTGATAATAAGATCCGTAACGGTAACAGTATACTTCGGCCAATTCATTACTTTCCTATCGAAAAGCCTGAGTCTGTTCCGGCAGATGCAGTAAGGGCTGCGGAACATGGCGACATTAATCTCATTACGCTGTTGATGGGCGCGAGTGCTGATGGCCTGCAGGTTCTTCGTCGCGATGGCAAGTGGATCCCAATAACTGCTTTACCGGATCAACTCGTTGTCAACGTCGGTGACATGCTTGAGAGACTGACAAATAGAAAGTTAAAATCGACTATCCATAGGGTTGTAAACCCTGCGAAAGAATTGATGAACATGCCCCGCTATTCGATACCATTCTTTATGCATCCGCGTTCAGAGATGAGTCTAGCGGCTCTTTCTGGGTGTGTCGATAGGGATAATCCGAAACAGTGGGAAGATATAACAGCAGGAGACTTTTTGGATCAGCGATTACGTGAGATCGGATTGAAAAAATAAAGCCCAATCGATGTGATAGTAGTGTCATCACGGACCCGATATTACGATTTTCTGCGCGACGTCCTTGCGCTTGCATTGTCGACGTTTGGCGGTCCCCAGGCTCATCTGGCACATTTTCACAAAATCCTTGTTGAAAAGAAAAAATATATCACTGACGAGGAGTTGATAGAGATCAATTCGTTGTGTCAGATCTTACCTGGACCGACATCTACACAAACACTAACGGCGATTGGCTTTAAAATAGGTGGCCCTAACCTCGCCTATCTGACACTCTTGATCTGGATATTGCCTGCAGTGATCATGATGACGGGTGCAGCCATCTTCATGTCCAGCATTCAAACAAAGAACCTTTCCCTTGACTTCACGCGGTTCATTCAGCCGATTGCTGTAGGTTTTGTAAGCTATGGTGCTTATGCTATCAGTCTGAAGACCGTATCTACGAAAACGGGAATTGCTATAATGATGTTGGCGGCAATCGTTTCTTATTTTGTTCAAACGCCATTCATCTTTCCATTTATATTGCTGATTGCCGGGCTTGTTACTGCATTGAAATACAAAAAGCAGCCGAAGGATGAAGCTGAAAAGAAGCTGGTAGTTCCCTGGTCGAATTTCATGCTTTGGCTTTGCGTTTTGATAATAGCTGCTGTCCTTGGAGGAATAACCAAAGCCCTACCGGTCAAGTTGTTCGAGAACTTTTACAGAAGTGGTAGCCTGGTCTTTGGCGGCGGTCAGGTGTTGGCGCCGTTATTGTATACCGAGTTTGTGGATGATCGTCTCGACGAAGAGACAAGCAAGAGTAAAGCGTCGGTATTAAAGTCAAAATTGAAATCTAAATACAGTCCGAAGCCTTACCATCACCCGATCTCTCACGACGAGTTTTTGTCTGGGTATGCCTTCGTACAGGCATTGCCAGGTCCATTGTTTTCTTTCGCAGCCTACATTGGCGCCTTGTCATCGCGCGATTTTGGAATTGGCGGCGCGCTAATTGGCGCGATCACGTCGGCATTCGGAATTTTCCTTCCGGGGACCTTTCTGATATTTTTTGTCATCAGGTTCTGGAGCAGTTTGAAAAAATATCGGGCGGTGCGGGCATCACTTGAAGGGATAACCGCGGCCAGCGCCGGACTTGTCGCGGCTTCAGCCATAATTCTGTTTCAACCTCTGGAAAATACTGTGCTCAACTTTGCTACAACAATAATCACATTTTGCCTGCTTGCGTTTACGCGAATCCCTTCCCCATTCATAATCGTCGGAGGTTTGATCCTTGGTGTGATCATAAAATAAAAAACCCGGCATCAACCGGGTCTTTATTATTTGAAATTAATCGTTTCTTTTATCCAAGCTTGAATGCAATAGGTAACACCATTCTTTGTCTTACTGGCTTACCTCTTTGCTTGCCGGGCTTCCACTTAGGTGCGCTTTGAAGAACTCGAACAGCTTCTTCGTCACAACCAGCACCAATACCTTTGATTGCTTTTACGTCAGTGATAGAACCGTCACGCTCGATTACGAACTCTACGAACACCTTACCTTCGATCCCCATTCTTCGAGCCTGAGCAGGATACTTCAATTTTTTAGCAACAAATTCATAAAAGGCCGGCATTCCACCGGTTGGCGCTGCAGTTTCTTCAACAACCAGGAAGATTTGATCTGGGTCTTCCTTTTCTTCTTCCTGAGGAGCAATCTTTACTTCTTCCACCTTTGTTTGTTCGGTGACCTCAGTATCCATATTGATTTCTATTTCTTCCTCGATCTTCTTCTCATCAGGTACTTCTATGATCTGAGGTTGCTGAATCTTCGGAGGAGGAGGAGGGAGCTGCTGCGTAGGCGGCACTTCCAGGATTTCCTCATTATTGGCGGTATTCTTACTAAGGTCTTTCACTGATGCATCATCGTAAACCCTATATGTGAATGCCATAATAGACAACAGCAAAGATATAATAAGCCCGAGGCTGAAAAACATGAAGGATTTGTTACTCAGATCCGCTTTTTCTGACTTCTTCGGTTCCATAG
>Ga0111538_10001755_pt1 | contig 30490 bp, 30 predicted proteins | sample SoiMethybrSBSTD1_FD_79669 | JGI IMG/M metagenome (GOLD analysis project Ga0111538, IMG submission 79669) | Bulk soil microbial communities from a Populus tree surrounding site in Tennessee, USA - Soil MetaG P. TD hybrid SBSTD1 (version 2)... | ecosystem: Environmental > Terrestrial > Soil >... | reverse complement strand
GCAGCCGCCAAGGCAGCGTCCGGAGGCAGCACGTGACCGCGACAGAAGACGCGCCGCCGGGACTGAAGACGCCCGACGAGTGGCTGCCCGTCGCCGCAGCGTTCACTAAGGCGCTGCAGGCGCCGCGGATGAGCACCCCGATCACGACGCGCAACGACGTGATCGTCCAGATCATCCACGACAAGCGGTACCACCTCGCCGAGGACGACGAGTGCAAGCACGTGCGCTTCGACCCGCTGGCGGGCAAGATCGAGTTCCTTCCCGAGTGCACGCACGACGCCAAGGACTGCAAGATCCTGACGCGTGATAAGGAAGGGAACCCCGACCCGCAGCCGTGCGACCACTACGTCCACCTGCCGCTCGCGTGGTTCCAGCCGACGACGGTCGACGTCTATCTCAACGTCGTCCGCATCCCGGGCATGACCGAGCTGCTGGACGAGAGCAGCGAGCAGGCGGTTCGGTCCGCCGCCAATGGTCAGTTCACGCCGGACGCGAACGTCATCAACAAGACGTTCGGCGCCCTGATCCACGAGGGCGGGCACAGCATCTGGTCCCTGCACATCGCTGAGGACTGGTACCAGGGGCTCAAGGAGACGAAGAAGGGCGACAAGTACCCGGGCAAGCTCCTCGTCGACACGATGGTGAAGCTCGAGGAGATTCGCGTCGAGTCCAAGCAGGCGAGTCGCGACCGCGTCTTCCGCAGCATGATGCGAAACAGCGCCTCGATGCTGCTGCCCACGCAGAAGGACCTCGACGAGCTTGCCGTCACCGGCATCCTGAACCCGCTGGCCGTCTCGTTCCAGTGCTGCCTGGTGCTCGGGCGCGCGGACCACGGCATCCTGATGAAGCGCGAGGTCAAGGCGCTTCGCGGTCTGGCCGAGGACATTCTGGGCCCGGACCGAGTTGCCGAGATGCGCAAGATCTGGAGAGCGTACGCTCGTCTCAAGAACGAGCAGATGGAGGACAAGGCCGCCGACCTCGCGCGTCAGTGGCTCGACCTGTTCCCGCCCAACGAGGACGGCATCGCGCTGCCCGGGCTGCCCATGATGATGGGCGAGGCGGTCAGCGAGACCACCGAGCGCGCCGAGAAGTGGTCGAGCGACACCAACGAGCAGCACGCTCCCGACGAGACCGCTGACCCGCAGACCGAGGCCGAGAAGGCGTTCGGCAAGACCGAGAGCACGCCGACCGGCGAGGCGCCCGCCGACGAGGTCGAGGACGAGGACAAGCGGGAGAATCGTAGCCACGGGTACAGCGAAGGTCCGTACGGCAACAAGCACCGACGCCCTCCGACCGACAAGGAGCAGCGCCTGGCGCGCGAGCTCATCGAGCTTCTGCGTCGCATCTCCCTTCGCGCGATCCAGCACCGGAAGATCCGGTCCGAGGCCCCGCCCGGTCGACTGAACGCTCGTGCCGCGATGGCTCGGGACGCAGCCCGCACGATGGGCTTCGCGTCCGAGGCCAAGCCGTGGAGCCACGACCGCCGGCGCCACACCGAGAACCCGAAGATCACAGTCGGCGTCGCCGACGACGTCTCCGGCTCCATGTCGTGGGCTACCGAGTTCCTCGCAACGATGTCCTGGGTGTTCGGCTTCGCGATCAACGCAATGGCCGGCTCCTTCGCGTCCGTCGGCTTCGGTCAGCGCGTGGACTCGATTCGCAAGCCGACCGAGAGCTTCGACCACGTGAACGTCAGGGACGCCTCCGACGGGCACGAGAAGTTCAACGAAGGCGTCGCGGCGCTGGACGGCGTGCTGCGCCTCAGCGACCGCAGCAACGGATACCGCGTCCTGATCGTCATCTCGGACGGCATGTACGGGCAGCCCGGGCAGATGGAAGCCGCTGCCAAGTGGGTTCGCAAGCTCCGGAACTCCGGGTGCATCGTCATCTGGATCACGCCGTACGGCCACAAGACCAATCGAGGCTTCCCGTGCTGCCCGAAGGGCGCCCGCCAGATCGTCGTGAACACTGGCAGCGTCGAGAAGGACATGAGCCAGCTGCTGGCGCGAGTCACGGAGGAGATCGCCGCCGGGTTCCGGGAGGCAGCGTGACCCGGGGCTGTACGAATCGCGCGAAGTGTGATAGGATAGTACTAGCATTCCTCCGTCCAAAGGAGCAGTCATGGCATTCCGGAACCGCGCCCGCGTACCCGTGGAGAAGCACGGCCGCTGCATCAACGGCGCTGCAGGCTTCCACAGCGAGCGGGACCACGCGATGTGCCCCGTCGAGTGGACGACCACGACGGGCAGGCACGCAGGCGTCGTCTTCTCCTGCCAGTGCGAGGAGCATGGCGGGCATGGCGACGACGTGCTGCCGTGGCCGCTGCAGAACGTCGACCAAACTGCCGTTACCGACGAGGACGACTGATGGCTGAGCACCCATCGGTCAGCGACACGCATCCAGCAACGTGGCTCGCGGTCGATCTCGTCAAGGAGAACTTTCAGAAGACGTACGACCGCGCCGTCACGGAGTTCGGCTACGCGGACGCCCAGATCATCATGCACGGCTGTCTCGCGACACCCTGCCTGCACTCCGAGTGGCATCGCCTGATGAATCAGACGAGATGTGACGCAGGCGACGTCGTGTCGTACCTCACGCAGCTGCCGCGAGACGAGCGACCGGTCTCGCCGATCACGCTCGGCGATCTGCGCAAGCTTCAGCGTCGCTGGCAGAACGTCATGCAGGCGATTAACGCGTTCGCAGAGCTGAGGGACAGCGATGCGCTGGTTTGGTGAGGGCATCCTCTCGGATCCCGAGACCGGGGAGCGGACCCGGGTCATCACCGAGAAGGTGCCTGACCCGAACGGAGACCCGATGGGCCAAGTGATCGCGTACCATGAGCCGGCGACCCCGGATCAGCTAGCGCTGCTGCGTCTGCGGCTCAGCAACGCTATGGTCATCGCATCCGAGATTCAGGCGACGGTGACAAGCAACGGCGAGCTGTGGAACGCGTACCGCCTGTCGATCAAGAGCATGCAGGCCATGTTCGCGCTCGTCCAGGACTCGCAGAAGAGCCGGCTCATCACGAGCAACGACGCGGCTCTCACGCTGACGAAGCTGCGCGGTATTCGCAGACGGATCGCGAACGCGGCTCAGCCGTCAGACGACATCGAAGCACGCACGATCTCCGGACTCAACTTCCGGGATCTGACAGAAGGAGAGTAGCGATGGGACACGTAGCAAGCTCGCTCCCCCCGCGAGAGGAGCTCGTGGCGGGTCCGCCTACCCTCGAGAAGCTCGCGCTGATCGACGCGCTGATCGAGAGCACGCTGGACGACGCGGTCGTCGTGAACGTGTTCGCTCAGTCGCTCGACCACGCGCTCGGAGCTCTGTCGGACATCGCTGGCATGGTTCGGCATCCGGAAGATCGCGCCCGCCAGGCGCTCGGCACGATTCGCGGTTGGCTGGAGGACGGCATCGCCGGCAAGCCACCGATCGACGACCCAGGCTACGACGACCTGGAGATCGCCGAGTGGGTGGACGGCGATCTCCCGCTGGAGTCTGTCGCGATCGTGATGTCCGAGGCGCTCGAACTGGCGGTGCTGGCGCTGATGGACGTCTCGGGCGACGACCCTCTGCGGGCAGACCGCGCCGTCAACAAGATCGAGAAGGTCGCGCGCCGAGCCACCGCCCGGATTCGCGTCCTGATGAGCGAAGACCCATCGGAACCACCAGAGGAGTAGCATGACGGAAGTCGTAGACGGCGAGATCATCATCGACGACAGCGACGACGCGCTCGTCAAGGAAACTCGCCGCTACAAGGAAGCACGCGCGAACGCCAAGCGCTGGTCGGAGATCGGCGACACCTCCAGGGACAACATACTGGAGACGGTTCACGAGCTAGGCGGGGAAGACGCCCGCGGCGCCGTCACGGCGTCGGGAGCCAAGATCGTCAGCGTCACTGAGACGCTGTCAAAGCACTTCGACCGCAAGGCGTTCGCGGCAGACCATCCCGAGATCGACCTCGAGCCCTACATGAAGCCTCGAGTCTCGATCCGAGTAACGCCAGGATCGGCGGTGTAAGAATGACAGTCAAGCCATACGGGAAGCTGCGAAGCAGCGACCTGAACGCACGATTCAACAAGGACGCGCGCAAGATGATCCTCGACGCGATGAAGTACCGCGGGGTCGTCGGGCGCGTAGCCAAGAGCGGTCACTGCATCCTAGCAGGACCAGGTGGCCGAAACACGACCATCCCGCCCGAGCTGTCGCAGAGCAATCGCGGTCTGCAGAACGCGAGGAGCGACATGCGACGATTCCTCGACGGCCTACCTCTCGACGAGCTCGAGGTCAAGACACCCAAGCCGAAGACCGTGAAGACGAGCGTGCCCAAGACGCCCGCCAGAACGGCGGTGGGCCAAGCTCTTCAGCGAGCCGCAGACCGTGCCGAGAAGCCCGACCCACAGGATCGCGCCGCAGAGGCTCCTGAGGGCGCCAGAAGCCCGGGGAAGGATCAGGAGGGCACGGAGAAGACCAAGCAGTGCTTCGCGTGCAAGCTGGTCAAGCCCGTAGACGCCTTCGGCGTCAAGCGAGCGAACCCGGACGGTCTTCAGTCCAGCTGCAAGATCTGCGTCAACAAGCAGCAGCTCGCGTCCAAGCGACGTCGCGAGGAGCGTCTTGACGCCGCGACGGAGGCGCGCGCCGAGAGCACCGCTACCAGCAAGCCCGAAGGTGACTGGACCTGGGGTCGCAACGAGCTCGACGAGGACGGCAGCCCGCCGCCTCCTGAGGACGACTGGGAGCCGCCTGGTGAGCTGTCCGACGCCGTCAAGCGGACGCTCGAGGATCTGGATCACGACGTCAACGCGATTTCGGCGCTCCAGGACTCGCTGCTGCCGGACGCGCCGGATCCGGGTCCCAACGACCTGCCCGAGCCGTCGGCTGAGGAGCTGCTGATCAAGGTCAAGCTGCTTCTCTGGACCCCGGCCGAGCGCCGGCGAATCGCCGCGCTCGAGACCGAGATCCAGCAGCTGCGGGACAAGGTCGAGGAGGCCAACGCCGAGCGGGACGAGTACAAGGCCGAGGCCGAGCGGTTGCAGGACACGATCAACGCTCTCGCGGCACTGGCGAAGGACTAGTGCCCGGAAAGCGCAAGCGTGACGGGGCCTGGGTGGCTGCGGAAGTCATCTGGGCCTTCGTCATCGTCATCGGAGTTCTCCTACCCATGGAGGTCCTGTGGGCCAAGCTGTTCGCGATCATCGGCGGCTCCGTCGTGTTCTGTCTGCTCTGGATCACGAACTTTCGAGCGAATCGGTGATGCCAGCAATTCACAGATGTGGTATAGTGGTGCTATCATGACAGCAATCTGGTACACGTCCGACCTTCACGTCGGGCACGCACGGGTAGCCGAGCTGCGAGGCTTCGCTACCGTCGAGGAGCACGACCTCCGCATCGCGGAGGAATGGAGCACACGAGTCGGCAAGAAGGACCACGTCTGGGTTCTCGGCGACCTGGCTCTGTCAGACGTCGACCGGGCACTGCGGATGATTCGCAAGCTGCCCGGCACCAAGCACTTCGTCACCGGGAACCACGACCCGTGCTTCCCGATGCATCGCAACGCGCACAAGCAGCAGAAGCGATTCCTCGAGTCCTTCGACTCGGTCCAGGCGTTCGCCCGTCGGCGGATCCACGGGCGCGAGGTGCTGCTTAGTCACTTCCCGTACGACACGGATCACACCGAGGAGATCCGGTACTCGCAGTACCGACTCCGCGATGAGGGTCGCTGGCTGATGCACGGGCACACGCACGGCAAGGAGCGCAGGCACGGCTACCAGATACACGTCGGTCTGGACGCCTGGAACCTGCGGCCGGTGCACGAGTCCGAGATCGTCGAGATGATCGAGGACGGCGAGCACGAGAAGGAGGAAGGGCGCCGGTACATGGAGGAAGGTCCCGGCCGCCCGTTCACCGTCGAGGAGATCGAGGAGCTCGCGCGCTTCAAGCAGCGACGCCCGTTCCCGCGGAAGGTCGTCACGCTGCCGCCGCTCTGACCGTTTACATCACTGAGTAGATGTGATACGGTAGGATTCAAGCGGCGGTGGAGGGCGAGCCCCGTTGTTCCCTTCATCGCCGTGATCCAAGCACCAAGGGAGACTCATGCTAGGGAGACTGCGTGAGATGTTCGACGACTTGAGCCGTCCAGAGGTCGCCGTCGGACTGACTGATCTCACCGACAAGTACCGCGCCGCCTGGCGCTCCGCTAGGGCTGGACGACGCAGGATGAAGCAACGCGCCGTCCGGGCCGAGCAAGCGCTCGAGCTTGCCGTGACGACCTTGAGGGCACGTGCCAGAAAGCACGGCGCGGACGCCCAGGCCTTCATGAAGCAAGAGGGCGGCACGATCGAGGACGCGACCGTGGCGTACTCCGTCTCGGACGAGCTTCGCCGCGTGTCCGACATGCTCGAGCACGACGTGCTGGAGCGCCTGTGAGCGATGAGTGATCGAGAGCACCTATCGAGCTGACGGTCTCAGGGTCGTCGGCGACGACGGAACCGTCGTCTCTGCCGGGTACCGCACTGAGAAGGACGCGGAGCAGGCGGCCGAGAAGATGAACTGGAACGCCAAGCAGACCTGGGCGCGACTGAACCACCCGAGCGACTGCTACTGCGATCATCCGGTGCAGCACGCCGCGTCACTTCTAGAGACGCAGCGCTTGGAGCGAGAGATGGGAATGAGCTTCGATGACTAGACGCATCGATGGCTGAGCTCTGGCGTCCGTGCCGGCGCGGTTACCCTGATCCGGACTGGTGCCCGGCTGACACGCCGATGTGGAGCGAGCGCTGCTACGACACGACGTACGTGAACCCGTGTCGGGTGATCGGAACGCACGACGTCAACGAGTTCGACGAGATACTGCACAGGGACGGCCGCGGCGCGACGTGGTGCTTCGATCCAGCAGATCAAGACAGCGAGCCACCGTCAGGCGGGAGCGATAGACGGTGACTCGCTGTCAGTCGAAGGGGCGGGTGAACTAGGCGGCGACCGGATACCGCGAACCAGCTGCCGGGCCGTTCTTCAGGGTAGGCGAAGCCAGCGGCTCCGTCGACTTGCGCTGCCACGCCGCGAGCAGGACGCTCACGATTCCGACGACGGCAGCAATCTGGTCCTGGCTGAACGTGAAGCCCCAGGCAGCTACTGCTGCCACCAAGGCGTTGACGAGACCGACCCCGGCGGCCACCAGCGTGTCACGCGTGGCGAACGCGGTGATGAGGCCGATCAGAGCGCCTGCGGCCGTCAGGAGAACTCCTGCCTGGTCCTGCGTGAGGTCGAACACGTCCCAAGCGACCAGGGCCGCCAGGAGGGCTTGAAGTCCGCCCAAGAGCCACGCGGGCTCTCCACCGAAGATCTTCATCTACGGTCCTTTCTCAGTAGACGGCGGTCTTTACCGCCGCGACGTAGCGCGCCGCTTGCTCGTTAGGCGGCGCACCGTTCTTCGCCCACTGACCGCCCCACAGCGGGGAGTTGTGAGCACAGACCGCGGCGTCCCAGAGAACGGAGTCGCGGCGCTTCGGGTAGTCTTCTCGATAGCTATCGAACTGACTCTTCATGCGGTTGGCGGTCCAGTTGATCGCGTATCGCGGCGAGAAGACGTCCAGCCAGCCCTCGTTGGGAAGAGCCTTGCTGTTCATCATCGCCAGCCCGCGGTCAACGCCGCGATACTCGAGGTTCTCCGGGTCGTCCGGGTCCGCGTAGAAGATGTAGTAGCCGACGGCTCCCGCGTCCATCAGCGATTCGTGGTTGATCTGCCCGAGAAGGAGGCGATCGGGAATCTGCTCCTCCTCCTCGGCCTGATCGATCAGGGGCGTCCAGAGAGCGCGGGAGTCGCTGCGGCCGATGATGCCGTCGATCCACAGCGGCTGCCCGTTCGCGGGGTCTACGTTCTTCTCCTGGAACCGCTTGACCGATGCCATGGTCGCTTGACCGTAGACGTTGTACTCGCCGCCGAACCCGCCTTCAGGCCCGAGCCGCAGTGCCGCGAGTCTGCGCTGGATCGCTCGCACGCCGGCACCAACTGCCCAGTGCGCGAGACTCGTCTCGCACTCCGAGCCGAGCAGCTTCTCGCCCTTCGGCGCCCGCACGTACCGGTAGTCGAAGCCGATCCCCTCGCGGGTCCAGGCTCCTCTGCCGTGCTCCGGCTCGTCGTTCGAGACGTCGATGAAGCTCTCAGGGTTGACGTCCTCGACGGTGGCCATGGCTTACTCGACGACCTTCAGCCCGAGCTTCCGGAGCGAGTACTCGCCCGGAACGCCGTCGGCGCTCCTCCCGCTGAAGCCGAGACGGCGCTGCCAGTCCCGGTACGCCTTCGTGGTGCCGTTGCCCCAGAACTCGACGAACGTCTCGAAGTTCATGTCGTACTCGTTGCCCATCTTCTGGCGCAGAGCCTTCTTGACGGCGTGGACGTCCTTGTTGTTCTTCCCCGGTCCAACAGCCGAGATCCTGACACGGTCGAAGCCTTCGGCGGGCTGACCCGCCTGCGGGTTCTTGACGCGAACCTCGTTGACGTCCTCGGCCCAGCCCCGGAAGTTGAGGCCCCAGCGAGCGGTCAGCAGGTCGATCTTGACCTTGGCGACCTTGCCCGCGCCGCCGGCGTCGGTCGAGAGGCAGTAGCCCTTCCCGACGCCGAGCGCGATGTGCCCGTAGCCCTGGGACCCTCCGGTCCAGTAGCACGGCGTGGCGCGAGGCACCGCGGAGCCGCGCTCCGTCGGGTGCTTGTAGTCGGCGCCTTCCCAGGCGTCCGACGCGCTGCCGAAGTGCGAGCCGACGTCGAAGCACGTGCGTACCCACTGAAGGCAGTAGCCTTCCGGCCACCGCATGTGGTCGCGTGCCCACTTGATCGCGTCGTTGCCGGTCCGCGTCATGAGTCGTCCTCCTCGCTCTTCTTCGAGGAGGCCGTCTTCTTGGCCGCCTTCTTGGTCGTCTTCTTGGCGGGCTTCTCTTCGTCGTCCCCAGGATCCTGGGTGTCGACGTCCTTCGGTGCCTCCGGGAGGTCGGTGACCTCGTCGAGATCGGAGACTAGCTCGTCCTGCTCGAACTCTTCCGCGTCGGGTTCGACGAGGTCGTTCGCTTCAGGCGTGCCTTCGGGTGCATCTGCCATGGGTCGCTCCCTTCCCTTGGCGGGATCGTATCAGGGATCAGCCCTCAGCGTAAACACTGGTTACACATCTGCGGTAGTGTGATATGGTACGCTGAGGGCTGACGCTAGGGAGCTACGGGCACTTGCGCTGGTTCTCGCCGATGCAGACGAGATCGAAGTCACCGCCGCCGTTGACGCGGTCGAAGCCGCCGCCTCCTACGATGGTGTCGTTGCCCCAGCGTCCGCAGATACGATCGGCGCCGCCGTAGCCGTTGATGACGTCGCCGCCGGCGTACGCGAAGATCACGTCCCGGCCGTTGGTGCCGTTGATCAGGTCACCACCGGAGCTGAAGGAGCCGCGGATCGTGACCGCCCTGCCCCAGCACCTGTCGTCCCAGCTGCCCGGCTTACCAGGACTGCGAGCTGTCGTCGTCGTCAGCGACGCTCTCTCATAGCTCCGGCTGATTCGGCTGACCTCCTCGGTGCTGCCGAGGAGCACGGCGCGCTGGCCGTCGCCGATGACGTCCTTCTTGAAGGAGAACCGGGAGACCGCGTCGAACCACACCTTGCCGAAGTTCGATGTCCAGCAGAGGTTGTAGCCTCTGGCGAACGTGTCCGGGTTGGCCGTGTCGATGAACCAGCCGTCGTTGCCGATGATCTCCTCGATCCGGGACGGCTTCATGTTGACGTCGATCTGGTCCCATTCACCGTGCCCTGCGCACCCGGGAGTCGGGTCGGCTGCCGCCGAAGTCACAGAGATCGCGATCATGCCTGTCATGAAGAAGAGCGAACCCACGAGAAGCGCGAAGAGTCGAGATCGCATGTGCACCACCTCGCTTGCTAGTGCGATTGTATACCCTACGAGGCGGAAAGTCCGCACAGTCCTTCGGGGAACTCGGGCAGCGGGTTCTCCTCCCTCGTCCTCTGCTGATCGTGCACCAGGTCCACGAGCTCCCGCAGACCTTCGCGGTAGGCTTCGTAGTCCTCCTGCGTCGCGCTCTGCGTGTAGATCTTGAGGTTCAGGTCGTCCAGCTCCTGCCGCTTGACGTCCACCGCCTCCGCGGCATCGGCGCGCGCCCGGTCTGCCTCCGAGTACTCTCGGTTGTACGCCGCGATGCAGTTCATGGCATAGTAACCGCCAGCCATCGCGGGGACGTACAGCATGCCTACGACGAGGATCGCGGCAGTGAACGGGTGAAGTGCCGCCCACTTCCGCGCTCTGTCGACCGGATGCTGCTTGTCGTCGGCGTCGTGCCGCCTGCGTCGATCGTGGATGCTGCGACGGAACCGAGCCCACCAGCCGAGAGGGTCCGGCTCCCTGTGCTGCGGATCCTGCGGCTGCAGCTCGTCTCCGCTCATTTCCTTACCTCCAGAAGACGGCGCAGACCACGCTCATCACGAGCATGATCAGCACGTACGTCGTAGTACACGGCCAGCAGATAGCCGTCCAGGCTACCCTGTTGTATCTCTTGTGCTTACTCAGGATCGTCGTCAAGGGACCTCTCCGAACTTCGATGCCGCCCCGATTGCGAGTCTTCCTCTGCCTTGTCGCGCGGCGTCTCCAGGCCCTTCTCCTTCCGCCAGACCTTGTCCACGTTCAGGGTCTGCGGAACCCCGACCAAGATCAGGCATACGGTGAAGATGAGACCGGACTGCGGACCCCACACCGCGTTCCAGATGAGCAGACCTAGACCGACGACGGTCATAAGCTGCTCCTTGCGAAGTGCCCACTCGACCATCAATCTCCCCTAGATCTTGATCATCCAGTGGATGCCGACGTACCCGATGACGCTGCTGCCGCCGATACCGCTGCCGGTGTCGGCGCCGTGATCGTGGCTGCCGCCTGACTGGGTCCCTCCGCCGTGCGCGTGCGAGCCGTTCTGGGAGCCGTTGACGCTCTGGACGACGTTCAATCCGCCGCCCGTCTGGCTCCAGCCGCTGGAGTTACTCTGACCCGCGTGATTCGTGTCGTTGATGCCGTGAGTGTGACCGCCGCCGCTCGTGATGGCGTGCGTGTGCCCGAGACCTCGATTGGCCTCCGTCTTCCCCTCGTTGGAGGCTAGAGCAGCGAACGTGCCGGCGCCGACGGCGACACGTCCCCTGAGGTCAGGGACGAGACTCTGTCCAGCGCCACCGGTTCCGAACGCTGAGCCGATCGCCGCGTAGAGCGATCCGTTGCCAGTGGTCGTCTGATCGAACGCCGATCCGTCGCACTTCATCCAGCCGAAGTCCACGACCGCGCCGCCGCCGGTCAGCGACTGACGCGCGGTCGGCTTGAGGTCACCGGAGTGGAACGTGCCGTACTCGCCGTTGCTGGCGAGCAGCGTCTGGCCGACGGAGTCCTTGATCATGGACGGTGACGTAGCGTCGAACCCGCTGTCCCGGTTCGTCAGGTTGCTGCCCGAGAACGCGACGGCGTCCATCGTCGCCGTGATCACGCCCGTCGTGCCCGTGAAGGCTCGGAACATGTTCGCGTCCGTCGGCGTGCTCGTACCGTGCCCGACGTAGACTCGCATGCTGTCCGGGTCGTCGGCACCGCCCAGGTCAGGGATGTTCGGGGACGAGACGGTCAGCTGCGCGCGCTTCGTTGCCGTTAGCTTGCGAATCGGCGAGCGGTAAGTCTCGTGGACGCCGCTCCCGGCAGCGTCCGAGTCACGCCACGTATACGACGTGTGCCAGGTGCCGTCCGTGCTCGTCGTCCACCAGTTGTTCGTGTAGGTGACGAGCTTGCCCTTGGTCGGGGAGTCCTGGTCCGTGAGGTGGACGAATCGTGTCGTGAGGCTGTTGTAGCAGGCGCCGGACAGCTCAGAGCTGTTCGCGATGGTCCACTCCGCGCTCGAGACCCGGTTACCGGCCGAACCGGACTCGTCCTGCAAGACGAACCAGTTCTCGTTGTAGATGCCCGAGCTGCGCGGCGAGATGACGTACCGGCTGGTACCCATGTCGAACGCGCCCTTCATGACGCCGGCCATGTCGCAGCTGCCGCCCTGAACGGTGAAGTTGCTCGTCACGACGGACGTCGCTTCCGCGCCCGTGGACGGGACCAGCTTGCGAATCTTGATCTGGTTCGACGTGTTGACCCGGCAGATCAGGAGGTTCGTGCCGTCGTTGCCGATGGTCGGCCTGTCGCCGTTCGGCTCGAACGTGTACTCCCAGGAGTCGGTCGGCGAGTTGCTGACGGCGCTGAGCGCGCCCGAGTACTCGTAGACCCACCACTCGTTGTCAGGCTTGTAGTACGTCAGCGCGTACCACTTGGAGCCGAGCTTGGTGATGCCACCTTCAGCATCGACCGGATCGCTGGTCGCGTCGAGGATCGGATAGCTGGCGATGCGTACGCCCGCTGAGTCGTGCTCGTTGATCGTAGACCCGAGCGGCGTATTGCCGGACCAGCCTTGCGTCACGGCGAAGAAGTAGTGATCATGGTACTGACTGGTGACCGTGCCGCCCGACGCGACGGACGTCACGTTGCTGGCAGTCTTGGCGTAGCTGATCGTCGTGCTGGTCGTGCCCGTCAGCGCGTACGTGCCGTTGAACGTCGCGTCGACTCCTGCGACCGTGACGTTCTGCCCCGTGGACAGCGAGTGAGTTCCGATCGTCAGCGTGGCGACGTTGCTCGTGAGCGCCTTGTTCGTGACGGTGAACACGCCGTTGACGTGGTACAGCCCGCGCTTCTTGTCCGGAAACATGTCCTCGTTGAGCTCGACCGAGGCCCACGTGTTCATCGTCGCCGTCGGCTGCGCGACGGGGTTCTGCGCCGTGCCCACTAGCGTAAGAACGGATCCCGACTCCATCGTGTTGATGGTGCCTCGGATGGACATCTGGTTGAGGACCGTCAGCGCTTCGGCCTGGAGCTCACCTCGAATGTTGTGAGGCGTGATGCCGTCGGTCGTGATCTGCGCGGTGATCTGCTCCGCGGAGTCGTACGCCGAGAGACCTTCCGGCTCGAGCACGACGCGCGCGCCGGTCAGGGACGGCGTAGCGATCTTGGAGCCCAGCACCAGCTCGCCAGCGAGCAGCTCGCCGACGAGCGTCCCGACCGCGATGTCTGTGGCCGCGGTCTGGTCCATCCAGCCCTCGACCTCGATGCTCGGGTCGGCCGGACCGTCCACGTCGTACGCGATGACCCTGAAGAAGTACTTCTGAATCTCGTCGGTCGGGTCCCCGGTCGTCGGGTCCGGGACGAAGTAGTTGAACGGCGTGCCGTCTGGGAGGTGCCGGGCCGAGATCAGGTTCGCCGTCGTGTCCACGAGCAGCGTCGTCGCGTCCGGCGTGAACCCCGACGTAGCCGAGACGTGCACCTCGTAGCGAACGGCGTCGTTGTTGACGATGCCTGCCCAGCGTACGTAGATGACGCTGTTGCCAGGCGTGACGAGCGGCGTCGGTGATGCTGCCGGCGGCGCGCCGTCACTGCCGACCTCCAGCTCCGGGTCCAGCTCGTCCGAGCCAATGGCACCGGGAGCGATGTCGCCCGTGTTGACCTGCTGCATCACGAAGGGCACTTCGTCGGACGGCGACGACCGGTCACCGCCCTCGTCGACCGCCACCATCTTCGCGTAGTACGGTGTCTCGTAGTCCGGCATCGTGACGGCGGTGGAACCCGCGGACGTGAACGTGTTAACTAGCGTCAGGTCGTCCGGCTCGAAGTCCGGCTCGGAGCCGACGTGAAGCTCGACGTAGTCCTGATCGAAGATCGGCTCCGAGCCGGAGACGTCCTTGCCGTCCCAGGCGAGCTCCACCATGCCGGCGCGGGACTGGACGCTCGGACCCGACGGTGCCTCGGGCGCGATCTCGTCCGAGATCTTGCCCTCCGGCGTGTCGTCGAAGCTCGAGTCGGAGTCCGTCTTGCCCATCAGCGTGCGAACGCGGCGGTGGTCCCTGACCGCCTTGGACTCGATCTTCTTGGACAGCGTCAGGGCGATTATCGCCAGGCCGTCGTTGTCCCACGTGATCGAGATCTGGCGGACCCGTCTTCGGATCGGCACGCCGCTCTCGAGCACGTAGATGTAGTCGCCGACCTCGTACTGCTTGTACGGGTTAGCACCCTTGTCAGGGACGACGCTGTACTGATGCGAGTGCTTCGGCTCGTCGAGCTTCTTCAGCCGCTTCTCGCCGCGGTTCTCCGCGACCTCCCACTTGCGCACGTTCTGGACGTCGTGGGTGATCTCGATGCGGCCCCACTTCTTCTTGGCCGCCCGGTTGCTGACCCAGCCGTGAACGCCGGACTCCGAGACCACGTACGCCGCGGTTGCGATGTCCTTGCTGGATCCGGTCTTGGGCGCGTCGACGATGTTCCGGCCGCGCGCCAGCATGATCTGGTTGCGCGTCTTGCCATGGTCCGGACGGAACATCTGCAGCTTGCGACCCTGCATCCGGACTTCCGCGAAGTCATGCTGCTCGAGCCAGCGAGCCGCCTGAAGCATCGTGACGCCGCGCTTGAACTTGTGGTCGATCGTGTCCTTCGGCTTCTTGGACCACTTCTTGCCTGCCGAGTCACGATCCGCGCTGAAGTCGGCTCGAATCTCCTTGAGGGCGCCGCGAGCGTGGGCTTCCCGAAGCAGCCGGAGCATGATGAAGCCGGGCGTCGCGTTCTTGAACCGGCGAGGCGGCGGAGGAGGCGCGTTGTCCATGCGTCGCGCCAGCGAGGATCCCGGCTCGAAGTCCTTCATCTTCGGCTTGACGTAGTAGTGTCGCCAGCCGTAGATCTTGTTGCGATCGTCCTTCTTCTTCTTCGGCTTCTTGCCGTGCTGCTCGGTCTCGTCCCGGACTCGCTGGTGGGGACCGGCGAAGTCCTCCGCGCGACCCTTCTCGTCGAGCATCTCAGCAGGTGGTGCGGGCATGGTTCACCTCCTCTCTTCAGCTAGCTGGACAGGATCACGGGTAGATCTTGCGACCGGACACCTCGGTGCTCCAGCCCCTGAACGTCAGGCTCCAGTGGACGCCGTTATGCAGCGACGCGATGGGCACGACGTCCGCGTCGCCGGCGCGCAGAACGTCGGTCGAGATGCAGTCTCCGCCACCGATCGACAGAGCCACGTGGTTCGGAGCCCAGTACACGGGCACGCCGGCAGGGATCTTGTTGATCGGCGTGTTCGTGCGCTTGGTTCCGGCGAACCACGCCTCGCGAGCGGTGCCGTAGATGCCGGGCAGCCCGAAGGACTGACGCACGAAGGACTGGCACAGATGATACCAGTTCTGGGACGGGTTCGAGATCTGGTTGTTCGCCCAGCGAATCGCCTTCTTGCCCCAGCGGTTGACGTCCTTGTCGACGTGAGCCCGAGGATGGGCGGCGCCGTCCTTGCCGCCCTTCCGGCGGTCCCGCACGTTCTCGTTGTGCTCGCGTGCCTTCTCCTTCGCTTCCTTGATCGCCTTGCGCTTCGCCTGCTCGTACCACTCATGCCGCTTCTCCTGAAGCTCCTCGCGCTCCGCCTCCGTGAAGACGTCCTCGCGGGTATGCTCGTCGCGGTCCGGCAGCACCAGAGCCTCGTCGAGACGCGCGATCAGCGACGACCCGGACCAGGTGCGGACCGGCACGCCGTCCTCGCTGGCGGTGTTGCCGCTGTACTCCTCCAGGAAAAAGTTCCCGTTTGGAATCGGGTCACCGTCGATGAGGAGCGCGACCTCCTGCCGCAGCTCGAGTCGGTCGTAGTACCGCCCGCCGATCGGGTAGTCGAAGGACAGAGCGCCGACGTCCACGTCGTCGTCCAGGAACGAGACATTGGCAGCATCTGGCAGCGGTACCCCGAGCTTCCCCTGCGGCGTGACGATCCGCAGCTCGTAGTTGTAGCTCACGCGATCACGTACTTCCTACGGCCGATGACCGTGATCTTAGCAGTCGCGCCGATGCTGTCTGCCTCGATCATCATGCGCGGCGACGTCTCGGTCGCCCGGCACGAGATCGGCAGCAGGAACGGGTGGCCGCTGTTGGACATGTTCTGGAATCGTCCCTTCCCCTGAGCGGTCTTGACGGACCATTCGTCGTTGTCGATGACGATCGTCTGGTCATCCTTCAGCTTGATGTTGACACGGACCCAGGCACCGGTACCGAGGTCCGTGAGCTTGAAGTCGTTGATCGGGCCGTTGACCTTGATGACGGCGTCGTTGATCGGTGCCGTCATGCCGTCGAACTTGTCGAAGACGAGCGTCCCGCCCTTGCGCGGGATCGCGAGCACTTGGGTCTTCGTTACCGTGTCCTCCCAGAAGACGGTGGGCGCGTTGAACTGAACCACGAACTCGGCCGCCTGACCCCAGCCGACGGACGTCATGTCGATCGCCTGAGTTCGCTCGACGTAGATCCGGCGGGCAGGACCGATCCGCTTGGACTTGCTGGCGTCCTCGTCACCGGTCCAGATAACGTACTCGAAGGTGCCGTCCTGGTAGGTCGTGTTGTCATCCCTCGAGCAGATCGCGTTGTCGAACCGCCACACGTCGCCGAGGTCCACGACGCCGCCGGTCTCGTCGAAGATCATGATGACCGGCCGAAAGTGGGTGGCGTCGCCGAGGTTGTACGTCGCGGTATCGAACGTGTAGCTGACCCTGCGCTCCTCAGCCGCCGTGTACGCTTCCTGGCTGCCGAACGGGTCGACGGCGGTGCTGGCCTGCCAGCCGACGCCGGTCCACTTGCTCAGCTTGAATCCAACCTGGATCCTGCCGGACTGGACTGCCTTCGCGGTGACCGCGAACGTAAGCTCCGAGGTGGGTGAGTTCGGGGTGAGCTTGAACCGTCGCTCGTCGCCCTTAGCCGGGTTGTGAGCGAAGACGAAGCTGTTCGACGCGGCGTTGTTGTTCGTGTACGTGGCGTTGTACGTGCGGTTCCCCGACCACGAGCTGTTCCGCGAAAGGGTACCGTTCGTGGCGTTCCAGTAGTCAACGCCCGTTCCGATCTGCTCGGACTCCGAGAAGTTCGTGACGCCCGTCCACGTCCAGCCCGAGCCGCTGTTGCCGTCCTTGTAGTCGGTCGAGGCGCCGAAGCCGAACACCGCGCCGTCAGCGTCGAGGTATCCCTCGGCCGCCGCGCTGTTGACCACCGCGATAGGCGCGGCTGCCGAGGCGCCGACGGGCGGCGAGTCGGTAATGGTCTTGCGCGTGAATGACGCGCTGGTCAACGACGTCGTGGACGACGTTGAGGTGGAGATGACGGTTCCCTCCTCGTCCATCCACACGATTCCGACGAAGCCGTTCAGGGTGGTGGACGGCTTGAGGTCGATGCCGAAGCTGTAGTCCAGATCGTCGTCGATGCCGTCCTGCGCGAACGTGACGCCGAGCGTCCCGGCCTCGTTGGCCGTGGAGCGCACGACGTAGCTGCCCTGCGACGCGGTGGCGAGCACCTGCTGGACGTCCGGGTACGACGTGCCGTAACCGTGCCAGCCGTTCGCCTTGGGAGCGAGCTTGACGGACTCGGACTCGTCCGGATCCTCCTCCCACGCGAACCTGTCACCGGACTCGCCGTCGAAGTAGTTCCGAAGCAGCTCGGCGGGCTCGAGCATCACCGAGTCGATCAGGACGACGTCCGCGTCGGCCGGAGCCGCGTTCGTGGCGACCGAGACGTAGACGTCCTCCGGGTCCACGGTGGACGCGATCGTGAAGCCGAAGTCGAGCCGCGTCCACGTGTTCACGGTCGGCGATGCTGCGCCACCGTACGTGTAGGTGACGCCGCCGTCGACCGAGTAGCCGACGCGGATGCTGAAGGACCGGTTGGTATTGACGTACGCCGACAGGCGATGCTTGCGCCCGGGACGCGCGTCCAGCGCGTGACCCTCGATCCGAGGTCTGTCCGTGGACGCGGGCGTGCGGTACGGCACCAGCTGCAGCGCGTACTCGCGAAGGTAACCGCCCTGGTTCTGGTACTGCCTGCCGTCCACGGCAGTCCAGCCGCGAATGTTCTGCCCGCGCTGCAAGCTCTTCGACCAGTGCGGGTCACCCTCCCAGTCGTACTCGAACAGATCGTCGTCGGGCATGTTGCCGTCGAACCACTCGTCGATCTTCTTGGACGGCTCCACGATCGCGGTGTCCAGGTAGATCTCGTCGCCGATGGACCAGGCCTCGTTGCACGTCACTCGAAGCGTGACCTTCGAGGTACCGGTCCGGACGTAGGCGCCCTCCATCTCGACGGTCAGCCAGTTGCCTGCCGCGAGCTCCAGCGAGACGTCCGCCGTGTCAGAGCCGCCGGCGGTCTGCTGCGTGAGGCCGAGCAGAGTGCCGTTCTCGTCCCAGCACTGCAGGTTCAGCTTGATCGAGCGCGACGGGCGCGTCACGGTGCCGGTGGCGGCCGTGGAGGTCACGTTGGAGGCGACCTTGGCGTAGCTCAGCGTCGTGTCCGTCACAGCAGTCAGCGTGAAGGTGCCGTTGAAGGTCGAGTCCACGCTGGCGACCACGACGGTGTTGCCTACCGCGAGCTCGTGAGCTCTGTCGACGGTCAGCGTCGCGACGTTAGACGTCAGCGCCTTCGTCGTCACCGTGAAGCTGTCGTCCATGTACCCGGCAAGCCGGGCGGCGACGGACGTGGACACCCAGTCCCCCTCGATCGCGAGGCAGCCGTACGCGGTCGTCTGCCGAAAGACGACGTCGTTGGCCGACGTGGCGGCCAGCACCTCGATCTTGGCGCTCTGCGTGCCGCGGGCCGAGTACTCTGTAGAGCACGAAAGGCGCGTCTTGCCCGTGGACTCGACCGGCGAGTACCAGCCGCGGGCGGGCACCACGTACTGCTCGCTCTGCGACCGGCCTCCGGCGTCCTTCCAGCGATGCCGCAGACCGTCGATCTCGTCCGTGTCCCCGTCGAAGTACGTCTTGACGGCCGATGTCCTCGTCGCCATGACGGCGTCGACGTACATGACGTCGTCTTCCGCGGCCGAGACGAGGACGAACCGGATGGACGCCGTCGCTGCGTTAGACGGAGGCGTCGACGTCTGGACGAGTCGCGCGGTGTCCTCGATCGCCACCGTGGTGTCCAGGTTCGAGGTCGCCGAGATGAACGCGCCGGTCTTGTTGAAGTACCGCACGAACATGCGGATCGTCTTGTCGTCCTCGCAGCGGTTCCAGACGTACCCTGAGAAGGTCGTGACCGTGCTGGCAACCACCGGGATCGAGGTGCACTCGGTCGAGGCGTTGCCGGCTGCTCTCGCCGTGACGCGAAGCGACTGCTCGCCCTGCGCGGGCCACGTACCGCCGACTCGCACCTGGCGCGACCGGGAGATCACGCAGTTGGACTGCATGCGCCAGAACTTGGTGTTCGCCTCGAGGGACGGGTTCGGCACCCAGTTCTTCTGCAGCACCACCGGATCGCCCTCGCCGGCCATGCGCGGGTTGCGCACCAGGTTGGTCCGGAACGTCTGCTCCGCGGTCGCGTCCTCCATGCCGGGGTTGTCGACGAAGTTGCGACGGATCACGGCGTCCACCGCGCTGCTGTACTCGCCCGACGGGTTGTCGATGATGTTCTCGCGGAGGACGACCTGCTGCCCGGCGTTCTCCATGGACGGGTTCGGAATCAGGTTCGTCCGGCCGTAGTCAGGCGTGTCTGAGTGGACGAACTCGCGAAGCCCGGGCGCGCCGAACATCCGCGTCAGCGTGTCCAGGTGGTCACGAACCTTCTGCCTCCTCGTCATGTCCGTCGGCATCGAGCCGTCGTGGTTCGCACCAGCAGCGAACATCGCGAGAGTCAAGATAGCCTCGTCGTACGGCTTCGGCCCGTGATAGATCGTGCCGTCCCTGCCGGGCACCCGGTAGTTCTCGCCGCGCCTGGCGGCGACAGACCAGCCAGCGCTCCGGTTCTGGATCGCGAACGCACATGCGCCTACGTCCTCCTCGTCAATGAACCACTCTCCAGCCGGCATGTCACCTCCTAGTTACTTCCCATCGTGTCGAGCAGCCCGAGCTGCGCGATCTCGTTCATTCGCTTCATCAGCGAGTACGACGTCTTCTCCGGGGACGGGTTGTGGACGTGCAGCTCCAGCGTGGCCCCTCCTCCGCCGCGGGTCGGCTCGACGCTTCGGGACGTCTGCCCTGGGACGACGTTGCTGCTGCGATCGCCGCCGACGGCAGCAGCCGCGGGGTTCAGCCGGCCAGCGCGGTGCAGCAGATCGATCGCGCCAGAGCGCTGCATCAGCTCGAGCGCTCGCATCGGTCGCTTCAGCGGGATGAGCACCTCACGCCCGGCCTCACCGATGAGCAGCCGTGTCGGCTTGTCGTAGATACCGCCTCGGGCACCGACGCCTGGGATGTCGATACCGGGAACGTCCAGGTCAGGCAGGTCCGGGATGGAGTTGATCTTATCGATCAGTCCGCCGATAGCTCCGGTCACGGACTCGACGGCGCTCTTGACTGCGTTGAACGCGTCGATGCCCGGCTGCACCGCGCTTCGCAGCCCGCTGATCGCGGACTTGACGGCGTTGATCGCCGTCTGCACGATCGACTTGATCGCGTTCCAGGCGGTCTGGGCGCCTGACTTGATCGCGTTCCAGGCGGTCTGCGCCGCGGACTTGGCCGCGTTCAGTCCGGTAACGATCGCGCTCTTGATCGCGTTCATCGCTGTCTGGATCAGGGACTTGATCGCGTTCCACGCCGTCTGCGCGGCGCTCTTGATCGCGTTCCAGGCCGCCTGTGCTGCCTGCTTCGCCGCGTTGAGTCCGTTGCGGACGACGTTCTTGATGGCGTTGATCGCGTTCGAGACAGCAGACTTGATAGCGTTCCAAGCACGCTGCACCGCGCCCTTGATCGCGTTCATCACCGTCGTGACCGCGTTCTTGATCGCGTTCCAAGCTCGCTGCACTACGCCCTTGACGGCGTTCACTGCCGCGCCGACAGCGCCCTTGATCGCGCCCCACGCTCGCTGGATCGCACCCTTGATCGCGTTCCAGGCCGCGGTGGTCGCGCCCTTCAGCGCGTTCCAGCCTTTCTGTACTGCGCCCTTGACAGCGTTCATCCCGGCTGTGACAGCGCCCTTGATCGCGTTCCACGCCGTGCGAACGGCTCCCGTGATCGCGCTCCATACGGCCTTGAACGCGCCGGCCAGTCCCGGAAGTCCGGCCTTGAGCCAGTTGAACAGGTCACCGAGCCACTGGACGATCTTGCCCAGGATGCGGAACGCCAGCACGATGGGTGCGATGACGGTCAACAGACTGACGAACGCGGCGAGCAGCACGACGCCGATGATGACGGCAAGCGGCTTGAGGATCGGAGCCAGATCGGCGAGAGCCTTCGCTGTCTGCTCGATCAGCTCCTGGACGACCGGAGAGATGAAGTCCTCGAACGCCTTCTTGAGCGGCTGGATCCACTGCCAGGCTTCCTTGGCGTTCTCGGCGAACTCCGAGAACATGTCCTTGAGCGCAGCCATCATCTCTTCGAACTGCTCGCCTGGCTGAATGGCAGCGTAGAACGCCAGCCCAATCGCGGCGATGATCGCTACCAGGGCAGCAGCGCCGCCGGCGCCGCCGACGCCCAGCAGCGCGCCGAGGCTGGTGGCGATCGGCCCGAGAACCTGGGAGATACCTTGAAGAGCTTGGATGCCGGAGAACGCGAGCACCAGCGCGCCGATCGCCAGCGCAACAGCACGTACCTTGTCGGGGTCAGCGTCCGCGATGAAGCGAAGGAACTTCGTCAGCCCGGTCAGCACGATCTCGCCAACGGGTGCCAGCGCGACGCCGATGTTGACGAGCGCGTCGAACAGGGCGCCCAGGAAGTCGATGACCTTCGGGCCCACGCGACGGACGTACTGGACGAAGTCCTTGAAGCCCGGGTTGTCCTTGAGCGTCGCGCCCCACTCGGCGAACCGTTCCGTCATGTCCTCGAAGCCGTCCATGAACTTGTGCGCGAGCGGCGTGAACGCCTGGATGATGCCCGCGAGACCACGAATGACGTTCTTGATGATGTTGATGAAGTTCTCGAGGAAGCGAACGCCGTCCGTGCCGATCCAGTTGATGAAGGACTGGAACTCGGACGACTGCGACCAAGCGCGGAACGCCTCAGCCTGGTCGTTGAAGAGGTTGGTGACCTTGTTGACGACCGGGACGAGCTTCTGCATCAGCCCGATCACGGTCTCCAGGACCGTCTCGGCGAGATTCAGGAACGGACCGCGCGTAGCTTCCTTGAAGTCACTCCACGACTTGCCCAGGTCCTTGATCGTCCCGATGATGTCGCGGAACTGCTTGTCGACCTCCTTGAGGCCGCCTTCCTGGAACGCCTTGTACTGCTCGATGAGGTCCTTGACGAAGCCCATCGCGCCGATGCCGAAGACGCCAGCTGCCAGGGCGGCGCCAGAGAAAGCTGCCGCGAGTGCGCCGACCGCGCCGACTGCCGCGCCGATGACCGGAATCAGGCCGGAGATCAGCGCCGCGATGCCGACGATCAGCGGACCGATCAGGGCACCCATGAACCCGCCGCCACCGCCGCCACCGTCCGAGTCGACGGCGTCCATGCGAGCTAGAGCGTCGCGGATCCCGTCGCCGAACTTGTCGCCGACCCGTCTGCCGGCGTTCTGGGCAGCAGTGAAGACGCGATTGTTCGTGAACGCGTCTCGGATCTTGGTCGAGATGCGTCGTAGTCCGCCGGATCGCTCGACGCCTTCCGAGACGTCGTCGCCGATCTTCTGCCCGGACTTGGTGAACGTGCTCTTGTCAGATTCCAGGTGCTCGCTGATGCCCGACGAGATACCGTCGCCGATGTCGTGTCCGACGCTCTTGAAGTCGTTGGAATCGACTTCGACGTTCTCCTTGATCTGCTTGGAGATTCGCTCGGAGGCGGTTTCGCCAGCCTCGTCACCGATATCCTCACCGATCTGCTCGCCAGCTTTCTGGGAGCTCTTCTCGGCGTCCTTGGCAGCATCGTTGACGCCCTGCTTGATGTCGTCGCGGATCTGGTTGGTGATGCCACGGACGACTACGTAAGCGGTACCGAGTACATCATCGGCCATTTGTGATACCATTTTCTATCACCAGATCAGTCCATCCGGAATGACCTGTGGCCTTCTGGTGCGTGCCAATACTCGGGATGTGACTCTCGAGCCCGCATTCGTCGCACTGACGTCGCTTTGACGTTACGATGCGACCTTGAACTTGCCCGCCTTTCACACGTGCTTCGTACGAAGGTACTTGATTGGCGGCTTTACCGGCGCGAGACTGCCGAAGCCGATACTCATCCGGTTTCTCAGCTGCCCAACGTGCATGCTGCTCCTTCATCTTGACTGAGATCGCAGCTCGCCAACTTGCCGGACGCTTCTTCGCGGATTCGATGACCATCGACGATCGTCCATCGTACGTCAAACGACCCGCACCGCCGAATGGGTTGCGTGCACGCGACCGATTCAGCAGCACCCAATTGTGGTCCTCAAATGCTTGCATCCAATACGTCTCGGCGTACCCAACGTAGTCCTGATCCCACTCGTCAACGAGGATCTCCTCGAGCATCCAAGCATCTGTGACCGTCTCGCCGTAGATTCCATTGCGGAGATGCTTGCTAGCTCTCGACGCAAAGTTTTGGGTCTGACCAACCCACGCCACTCGTTCTTTCGGATCAGCGACGACGTAGATACCTGCCGAGGAGGCGCCAAGACAGAGCGGGGAACCCACTCACGTCTCCTTGTCTCTCTGGCGCCTGCTACTACGTCAGGTGATGCTAATGGTATCCTATCCCAGCGGCATCTCGCGGATGCCCGGAATGGGCGGCTCCGTGATCACCTCGGGCTGGTCGGCTGGACCGTGCTGCGGCTCACCCGACCATGGGTCGTACGGCGGTGGATCCTCGTCGAGCAGATCGACGTTCGAGACCCGCTCTAGCTCGGCCTTCATCTTGTCCCGAGCCTCGTGCTCCTCCTTCGAGACGACCGAGATCAGCTCGAAGTAGCTCGCCACGACGGGGATCAGCTGTCGCGAGTCGAGGGACTCTAGGTCACAGCCTTCACGGAGGGCTCGTCCTTGGATCCAGGGCCACTCCATCTCGAGCCACTGGAGGAGTCCGACGACTCCTGAGTAGGGTTTCCCGTCAGCTGCTCCACGACCCAGCCGGCCATCTGGGACAGCGTCTTGATGTCCACGTCGTTGACCGGGTCCTCGATGTACTCGAAGAAGTCGTCCACGTCGTCGGGAGCGATCGACTGGCGCATCAGCTCCTCGACGGCGCCTGCCGACTTGGCGGGGTCGTCCTGGTCGATGTGGGAGACCCACCGCATGAGCACGATGCCCGGGATCCGGGACTTGCACTTGAACTCGCGATCGTTGAGCTCCAGGATCACGACGTCGTCGGATCCTACGTTGCCCCTGGTCGAGAACTTCTTCCGTCTCATCGCCACAGTCAGAATCCTGTCAGTCAGGTGCGAACCCGTTGGCACGATGGTATCATGCCGCTAGAAGAGGAACCGGAGATGCCGGGTAAGATACTTGGTCGGCCACGTTCCGGGATGGTAGACGCGCCTCGCGAAGACGGTGAAGCCGTGCGTCGTGAACTTGAGCGCCTTCTTGAACCGCGGGTGGATCTCGTGAGGCTTCGTGCCCTCGTGGTGGAAGTACGCGTAGCCGATCTGCGGCACGGAACCGGTCACACCGACCTTGGACTCGAGATCGCCACCGGTCGTCCTGCCGTACTCGGTGCCGATGCTTGCCTTGAGCAGCCCGGTGTCCACGCCGCATGACCCGCGGGCCAGCTCGGACAGCACCTCGCTCTTCAGGCGGATGTGCCGTCCGAGCATGCCCTCCCACTGATGAAACTCGAAGTCCATCGCGGGCTCGTTGAAGACGAAGTATGCCACGGTGCCTCCTAGGCTGGCGGCGTCCAGTTGACGTCGTAGTCGACGCCGGCGCCGTCCCGCATGACGACCATCAGGTCAGCGAGGCTGGCAACGATGCCGGCGTAGGCCGGGTCGCTGATCTGGTTCGTGCGCTGCCACGGCTGCGCGGCAAGATCGTAGAACTCGCGAATCTCGCTGTCCTCGTACTCGACGTACGCGTAGTCCCGCACCCGGAGGAGCTTCCAGCTCGGCATGTCGCCGCTCAGCTGTCGGCCCTCGGACAGAACCGAGCGGTACTCACCGGTGGGTGGCATCGGCTCCAGCAGCGACCTGCCGTCCAGCGGGTGGCCGGGGATCGCGTCGGCGACGTCCACGATCGTAGCGGTGACGTCGATCGTGGAGACGAGACGCGACTGGACGCCGGGGTTCAGCGGTCCGTTCGTCCAGCGCGCCAGGACCGGTACGCCGGTGGACTCCTCGTACGGCTTCTGCTTGTTCTCGACGCGGTGCTCGCCGAGCATGAACCCGTTGTCGGAGAGGAAGAAGATCAGCGTGTCGTTCATGACGCCGTTGTCGACCAGCGCGAGCCTGATCTCGTTCACGGCGTCGTCGACCGACTTGAGGCAGTCGCGTCGCTCCCGTCGAGTCGCGGTGAGTCTCCTGATATCGGACTGCGTGTACGCCGGACCGTCGGCGATCCACGGGACGTCGTCCGGCATCGCCTGGTCGAACGCGTCCGACTCAGGTACGCCGATCGTCGAGTCTCCCGCGTACTGCGGCTCGGCGGCCGGGTGGTCGTTGTGAGGCGCGACGAAGCACACCTGAAGGTAGAACGGCACGTCGTCCGGCGCCCAGTCGTTGACGCGACCGACCGCCTTCTTCCTCGCCCACGTCGTCACGTACCCGTTGTCCTGCTGGAGAGTACCGTTGACGTTGACGGTACGGGTGCCGTTGTAGCTGTACGTGCCCGACTGCGTAGCGCGCCACTCGTCCCACCCGGGCGGGACGTACGTGTCGGGCTCCGTGTCGCCGTTCTCGCCGTAGCCGTTGACGTACTTGCCGACGAACCCGGTCCGGTACCCAGCGGCCTGCAGCCACACCGGCAGCGTGTCCTCCTCGAGGGGATGAAGAGCGTTGATGCCCTGACCCTCTAGGGGATCGTTGCCCCAGACGCCCGTGTTGTGCGCGTACTGTCCGACCAGGTGACAGGATCGGTTCGGGGTGCACAGCGGGTTAGCGGCGTACGCCCGGGAGTACCGGACGCCGTTCGGCGGGCTGCTGCCGTTGTCGGTGCCGAGGTACTTGCGAGTCTGCGGCATGACAGCCAGGTCATCACGACGCATGTCGTCGACCATGATGACGACGATGTTCGGTTGACCCATCAGTCCTCCTCGGACGCGGCGTCTTCCTGTCCCTTGAGGTCCACCGGCTCGCCGTCGGCTTCCTTCCCCTTCTCGTCCTCGTCGGGCGGCGGGCTCACGGAGCCGTACGCCTCGATCTTGAACTCCTCCTGCTGACTGCTCACGTTGATACCGCCACTTCGTATCTAGCTTGGGTCTGTCCGAATCCGCCCGAGTGAGGCGGGTACGTGACGATGCACGTCACGGCGCCGAAGCCTTCCATGCTCCTGAACTCGGCCGCCTTCTGCAGAAGGTAGGTATCCATCGCTTCCACCTTGGCGGCTTGCTCGAGCGCCTCAGGGGTCGGAGGGATGCCGCCGTCGCTCATCACCGGCACGCAGCGATGAATCGACAGGTCCACGATCTCTCGCCACATAGGAGGACAGTTGATGAATGACTGCGGGCCGGGCGACAGCGAGTCAGGAATACCCGTTCTCGCGAAGAAGATCGTCGAGACGACCTGTTCGCAGTCCTCGACCGCCTGCCCGACAGTGACGTACTGCCGGGCAGGGATCGGGGCCATCGACTCGGTCGCTGCCTGAACGAGGTAGTCCAGCATCTTCTGCGCCTCGTCGTAGACGCCGATCGAGCCGATGAACTCCGGCGGAACTTCGGGGAGAGCCACTACGGCTTAGTCCTCCTCGTCGTCCTCGAGAACCGTCTCGGCGTTGGTGACGACGCCCTTGCGGTTCTTGCCGTCCTCGCTGGTCTCCGCGTCGAGTACTGCCTGAGCGCGGTCCTTGTCGTCGCCGACCCAGTCGTTGACTTCGCTGACGCTGCCCGACAGAACCTCGTCGAGGTCATCCTCGTCGTCGCCCGAGTCGTCGCTCTTGGAGAGCTTCGAGTTCGGGTTCTCCTGGGCCGTGCCGGCGTTCACCGGAGCTGCCTCGTTGCCGACCGTCGCCGGGTCGACCGGAAGCTGCGTGTCGTCGGCTGAGAGAGCTTCCTCGGGGCCAGCGACTGCTTCTGCCTCCGGCATGTCGACGGCGCCTGCGCCGTCGGTGTACGCGTCGCCGCCGGCAGCTGGCTCCTCCGGACCCTGCGTCGGATCGACCGGGTCGGGCTGTCCAGCGTTGGCGACCTTGCTCGGCGCGGCGTCGGCAGCGGCCTGACTGTCGTCGGGCCCCTTCTCGGCGACGGAGCCGCTGTGGTTGCCCTTGCTGGCGTACGGGTTGGACTGGGACATTCTAGGTCCTTTCGTCGTGATTCACTGTATCAAACTACTAGTGATCCTGGTACTCCACGTTTGCTCGAGAGCTCCGGTCGCTGAACCGAACGCTGCCGGGAACGTCGAACCAGTCGACGTGCCGGAAGCGCTCCTTGTAACCGTGCGACGGGAAGGTGGACACCACCCCGACTGCCGTCGCGAGGTCACTTCCCTGGGTCGGCGAGCCCCATACCAGGAAGTCGTTGCCCCAGAACGCGATGCCGACGGACGTCTGGTTTGCCTGGACGATCGCGATCGCGCCGAAGTAGACGAGCTTTCCAGCGGTGCTGCTCGCCTGATTCTGCTGCTGCGCGGCGGCGAACCCGACGATGCCGACGATCCCTGTCGCCGACGAGGTCTGGCTTGCTTGCTGCGCATTCGCCGTCGCCGAGAAGACGACAGCACCCACCGCGGCCGACGACTGGCTGGCCGCCGTGGCAGCGGCCGTGCCGGTGTAGACCAGCACGCCGACCGCGGTGGAGATCTGGTTGGCCTGCGTCGGGCTTGCTAGCCCGCCGCTGCCGACGAACGCCGAGACGGACGAGGTCTGGTCGTCCTGCGCGGCGGCGCCGGTTCCGGAGACGACCAGGAACCCGGCAGCCGCGGACGTCTGGCTGGCCTGCTGGGCGGCCGAGGTTCCTGAGTAGCTCAGGAAGCCCGAGGCGGTCGAGGTCTGGCTCGCCTGCAGGGCAGCGGTGGTCCCGACCAGGCCCGCGACGCTGCCGGACGCTGTCGACGTCTGGTTCGCCTGAGTCGTAGCCAAGGTGCCCGACGCGCCGAGCTGCGCGCTCGCGGTCGACGCCTGGCTCGCCTGACTCGCGGCGGCGGATCCGCTGTAGGACAGGATGCCCGAGGTGGTCGAGGTCTGGCTCGCCTGAACCGGGAATGCGAGACCGAAGAACCCGTCGCCGTAGAATCCGAGCCCGGTAGACGTGTCGTTCTGGTCGAGGGCTGCGGCGGTCGCCGAGTAGCCCAGAACGCCGCTCGCGGATCCTGTCTGGCTCGCCTGCGTGACCGCAGCAGTGCCCGTCGGCAGCACGTACGTCCCGGACGCGCTGGAGGTCTGTGCTGCTTGACTAGCCGTGGCGGTGGCGGTGTACCCGAGGATACCCGACGCCGTGCTGGTCTGACTCGCCTGCGTGACGGCGGCCGTGCCGACGTTGTTCGCGAGGCTGCCTGACGCGGAGCCGGTCTGGCTAGCCTGAGTGACGGCAGCGTCCGCGCCGACCCCGTCGAAGAGACTGTTCGCGTACTCCTCGATCATGCGGTAGCCGCTCGGCAGCACCGTGTCCGAGTCGTTCGTGTTCGGGTCGTAGCCGCGGAAGAGCTTCCACCCGTCCGGGATACCGTCGTTCGACGTGTCGGTCGGGTAGACACCGACCGTCATGGTCGGGTAGCCGCCGACGTCCTCCGGGAAGTCGATGATCGACCCGGTGCCGTTCTGGACGTCGCTGATGATCCGCTTGTCGACCACGTCTCGACCAGGCGCGTGCGCACCAGCATGATTGACGACGGTCGAGTACGCGGAGGCAGCGGACTCGGTCGTGACCCTGTCTGCCTGGAACTCAGTATCGACCAGCGACGACGTCGCGGAGCTGTGCACTCGAGCGTCCTGGTCACCCGTGCCGGTCCATCGCCTGTTGCCGTTCGCGTAGATCTCCCAGCCGGGACCTTGGTCGCCCGTGAAGACCGAGATCTCGTTCCGGGACGTGTCGCTGTCAGGGCCAGGCTTGTAGTAGTTCTTGATCCAGTTGACCTTCGGGTGGCCCTTGGAGCTCGAGACGAGCGTGACGCCGGTGCCGGAGCCGGTGCCGTAGTCGTACAGCACGTTGTTCCGGATGTCGCCGACCTGCAGACCGGTCGGCTGCGGATGGCGATCAGTGTGGTGTGCCAGCACGTTGTGGTGGAACGAGACGCGCTCGGTGTCGTCGCCGCTGAGGATGACGGCCTTCGAGTGCTCGCCCTGGTCGTGGACGTTGTTGCTCAAGCCCTCCGAGACCAGGCAGTAGGAGATCGTAGCATCGATCGTCTGGGTCCAGACAGTCATGTTCTCGTCGTTAGCCCAGCTGACGGAGCAGTGGTCGACCACGATGTTCGTGGCGTGATCGTCGGCGCCGAGCAGCTTGGACTCGAACGTGATGCCGTTGCTCTGGGCCGGGTTGGCGTTCGGCGTGCCCGGCCGTACGCGCAGACCGCGGATGATCACGTCGTGGGTCCAGATACGGATGCTCGAGTAGCTGCGACCGGTCGTGATCGTGTCGTTGCGGATCAGGATGCCGCTGCCCGGAGCCGTCTGTCCGAAGATGGTGCAGTACGGCTCCGTGATCGTGATCGGGGACGCGAGCGAGATCGTGCCGCCGGTGCGGAAGACGATGATGCGAGGACCTGTCGTCTCAACCGCGGCACGGAGGCTGCCGACGCCCGAGTCATTCGTGTTCGTGACGAAGAGCAGCTGACCCGTGCGGCCGCCGACCGTCATGGTGCCGAAGCCCTCAGCACCTGGGAATGACGGCATCCCGATCTGGCCGGTGGCGCTGACGGTCTGGCTCTGCTGCGTCACCGCGCCGGAGGTGATGATCGGCCCGCCGGTGATGCCGCCGATCAGCGCCGCGCCCCACGGGTTGTTACGGTTGGTCGCGCTGAGCGTCCACTGAGCGGACGTCGTCGCCGCGCCGACGCCTTCCTTGACGGCGACCTCGGCGCGATCGAAGTTCGTGGCTGTCGTGTGACGACGCGTGAAGCCGCTAGGCTCCGTCGCCGTGATCGTGATCGAGTCGATCGTCAGCGTCGTGATGACGGCGCACGGGGTCGACGACACGATACCGAGCGACGTCGGCTGTCCAGCCGAGGTGGACTCGACGAACGTGTTGCCCTCGAACACGTTCACGTTGTCGGCGTCGGAGAACGCGTGCACGGACGCGCTACCACGCTGCTGGCCGGTACCCGTCTGGATCGTGACGAACGTGCCCGGCTCGAAGTTGCGCAGCTCCTTAGTGAACACTGCTTGCATGGCGAAGGTGTCGCCCCAGCCGGTCAGCGTGGTGACGTACCGGCGAGTCCAGGTGCCGAACGTGTTCGTCGTGATCGTGATGTCGTTGCCG
>Ga0111538_10001753_pt1 | contig 30508 bp, 24 predicted proteins | sample SoiMethybrSBSTD1_FD_79669 | JGI IMG/M metagenome (GOLD analysis project Ga0111538, IMG submission 79669) | Bulk soil microbial communities from a Populus tree surrounding site in Tennessee, USA - Soil MetaG P. TD hybrid SBSTD1 (version 2)... | ecosystem: Environmental > Terrestrial > Soil >... | reverse complement strand
GGGAGAGAGCGAGCAAGCCGACCTCGGCGTTGCCGCTCTCGACCAGCTTGATGGTCTCCTCGAGGCTGGGGCCGTAGATGACGCGCTTCTCGATCTTCTTCCAGGTGCCGAGCTTCTCGAGCGAGGCCTTGGCGGCCGCGCCGTAGGGCGCCTGATCCGGCTGCGCGAGCGCGATGGTCTCGTACTTCTCGTCGGCCAGGCCGTCGAGCTTGGCCGGCGGTTCGTCCTTCGCGCCCTCCTTGCTCCATGTGACCAGGTGACCGCGCGCGTAGAGCTTCTTGGTGTCGGCCAGGCACTCGCCGCCGGCGGTGGCCTCGTCGACGAACTTCACGTTGGCGGCCATGAACAGGTCGAAGGGAGCGCCCTGCTTGAGCTGGGCGGCCAGCTTGCCGGACGAGCCGGGGATGAAGTCGACCTCGACGCCGGCGTTGGCCTTCTCGAAGGCCGGGACGATCTCCTCCATCACCTTCACCAGATTGGCCGCGCCGGCGATCCGCAGCGGCGTGCTGTCGGGCGGCTTGGCCTCCTCGCCCTTGCCGCTGCCCTCGGTCGGCTCGGTCGACTTCGCCGAGTCCTTGGGAGCGTCGTCGCTCTTCTTCTTGTTGCAACCAGACAGCGCGACGAGGAGCAGCGCCACCCACACGAGAGGTCTCGACTTCATCATGGCGAGCCTAGCCCAGCAAGAGCCGTTCCGTTCGCGCACCGCGGCGAGAACCGGCGCCTGTCATCATGCTGTAACGAATGTGATGTGTAAGGCGACGGTGATCTCGCTGTAACCCGCGCGTGATGCCGACTGCTCGAGCGGGACACAAGCTTCGCGCGGCGCTGCGTGGACTCTAGAATGCGTCGAACATCCTCACCGCGCGCGGCGAGGAGATCGATCGGATCGCCGGCTTCGAGGTCGGCGCCGACGACTACGTGGTGAAGCCAGCGCATCGAGGCCGAGCGGCGACCGCGACCACCGCGCGTGTCATTCGCCTGCACGACCTCGAGATCGATCTCAGAAGCCTACGGCTGCGAGCGCTCCTCACCGAGGTCTGGGAGATCCAGGGGTCGATGAGCACGCGGACGGTCGACGTCCACGTCCAGCGGCTGCGGCAGGCCCTGGGATCCGCCTCCGGCCTGATCGAGACGGTGACCGGTTTCGGCTATCGCGCGGCGCGCTGAGCCTGGGGCCCACGCGTCCCAGGTCGGACGGCGAGTCCCCAGTGCTCGTCCCCAGCGACCGCTCCTGTGAGCGGCCTGTCATCGCGCGGTAACAAGCTCGACGGGAGGGAACCGATCGGCGCTGGAACGAACGTTGCTGGATGGTCGACCCGATGCGCTTCCTTCGCGGCATCGTCTGCGGTGTGACGGCGCTGGCCATCAGCGCCTGCGCGGCAGGCGACGATCAGGCGACGCCGCAGGCGAGCCATCCCACGCCGGTGACCGCGGTGCTGCCGGATCGCGCACCGGCGCCTGCCCCGGCTGCCGCAGGCCCGACGCGGCCGCCGGTGGTTGCGGCCACGCCGTCTCGTCCGCTGCCCGCCATCGCCGCCGACTTCGCCAGGACCGGCGAGCCGCTGATCATGGTGGCCGGCTATCGCGACGACAGCGGGATCCCGCTGGTACCGATCTACGCCCAGCGCAACGGCGGATGGCGCCGCATCGGCGCCGGCGAATGGCCCGCCGGTGCCGGCTCGATCATCCGCGCGGTCGACGGTGGCGACATGGACGGCGACGGGTGGCCCGAGCTCGCGGCACTCGGCCAGATCGGCGAAGGTGAGGGCGCGCTGACCGTGCTGGTGGTCTTTCGCATGCGCGATCGCGACCTCGAGCGGATTGCCGAGACGCGCTGGGATGGACCGGGGGACGAGCTGGCGATCGGCGGCGGCGGGGGAAACGGCGGCCAGGAGATCGCCGTGGTGCGGAGGCGCGATCGCCGCGAGCTGCGCCGGTACGCGCTCGCCGGCGGCCACCTGGTTCCCCGCGCGGCGCCGGGTCCGTCGTCCGCTCGCGACCGCGATCGGGTGCGGATGGCGCTGCCCGACGCCGGGCGCACGATCCGGGTCGAGGTCCGGGCCGCGAGCGGCGCGCCGTCGGTTCTCGCCACCATCGAGGAATGGAACGCCGAGCTCGCCCGGCTCCGTCCGCCCTGAGCCAGCCCGCCGTCCGGCCATCGAGGTGGGGGAGCCCTGGTCAACCTCTGGGGTCTCGCGTCCGTCTGGTGTGTGCCTGCCCTACGCCGCAGGGACGTCGCCGCGGCGCAGGCGGCCCGCCGCTGTCGCCGTAAGCAAAGAAAACCAGGGGGGAGAACGCAGGCGCCTCCTCATCGCGGCAGACGGCAGCAGCGCGCCGCGCCGCGAAGAAATCACACGGCGGCAACATCGCGGGGCACATCCCTTGCTGGAGCAGGAGATCATGCGCGCCCTGCTTCGGCCACTGTTCCCGGTCCTCCCCCTCGTTCTCCTCCTCGGGTGCGGTGTCGGTGGCGGCGGCGGGGACGGCAGCGGCGACGGAACCGGCGACGGCGATGGGGACGGCGACGGGATGGGCGGCCCGGACGGCGGCGGCGGCACCGAATCGTGTCTGGCGCCGGCATCGATGGGTGCGCTCGGCGCGCTGGCCGAGGGCGCTGCGACCCGCTCGAACCAGAGCGGATCGCAGGGGACCAGGAAGACGTGGAGCATCTCGGCTCGCCTCGCCGAGGGGACACCGGGCGACTTCGTGCGCATCGAGCTGTGGGACAACTACGGCGCCTTCTCGGGCACCACGGTGACGCCGGGGACCTACGAGATCAGCGGGCCGGAGACCGTGGTCGATACCTGCGGGGTCTGCGTCTACCTGCTCGCCGACATCAACGAGACCGGACAGGCGACCCAGGCGTTCCTCGCCCAGTCCGGAACGCTGGTGGTGAACGATCCCATGCTCCCCGATTTCGCCGGCTCGCTGTCGACCATGACCTTCAAGCAGGTCGACATGGAGACCGATGACGTGATGCCCGACGGTTGTAACTCCGCGCTCGAGTCGGCGACCTACACGGGCCCGGTCACCTGCACCGACGGCGGTGGCGGCGGCGGCGGCGGTGGCGGCGGTGGCGGCGGCGGCGGCGGGGACGGCACCGGCTGCGGCGACGGCACCGGCGGCGTCTGAGCCTGGGCCGAGGGAGCCCTCGAGGTGAGCGAGTGAGCGGCGACCAGAACGACCTGGCGTCGACCCCGCGCGAGAGCGCGGCGCTCGCCGCCCTCATCGGCGCGCCGGTCGGCATGCTGGGCGGGCTCATCGGCCTGGGCGGCGCGGAGTTCCGCCTGCCGCTCTTGCGCGCGCTGTTCGCCTACCCGGTGCGCCGCGCCGTGGCGCTCAACCTGGCCGTCAGCCTGATCACGCTGGCCGCGTCGCTCGCCATTCGCCTCCGCTTCTCGAAGCTCGCGGCGATTTCCGACATGCTACCGGTCCTGGCTGCGATGGTGACCGGGTCGATGACCGGCGCCTGGATCGGCCCCTCGCTGGCCCACCGGATCAGCGCGGCCAGCCTCGAGCGCATCATCCTCTGGCTGCTGGTCGCCATCGGCCTGCTCCTCGTCGCCGACGCCTTCCTGCCCCACCGCGCCGCCGGCCTGACCGACTCGCTGGCCGTCCGCCTGCCGGTCGCCCTCGGGCTCGGCGCCGGCATCGGCCTGGTCTCCAGCCTGCTCGGGGTCGCCGGCGGCGAGCTCATCATCCCGAGCCTGGTCTTCGCGTTCGGCGCCGACATCGTCCTCGCCGGCACCTGCTCGGTCCTGGTCAGCCTGCCGACCGTGATGGTAGGCATCGCGCGCTACGCCGGACGCCGCGCCTACGCGCGCCGCGACCTGGCCGTGCTGGTCGTCCCGATGGGCGTCGGCTCGATCGCCGGCGCGCTCCTCGGCGGGCTCCTGGTCCCCTACCTGCCCACCCCGGCGCTCAAGCTTCTCCTCGGCGCCATCCTCATCGTCTCGGCGATCCGCATCTTCCACCACACGCGGTCCTGAACCGCCGACCGGGCTATGATCCCTCGATGGGCCTCCGCCGGCCGCTCGCCGCCGCCTGCCTCGCGCTCGGCGGCTGCTCGTTCCAGGCCGACAACGGCGCTGCCCGATACCGCTGCGGCGAAGGCGAGCGCTGCCCCGACGGCACCACCTGCGTGGACGGCTGGTGCGAGCGATTCGACGCCGGCCAGGAGCCGCTGCCGACCTGCGCGGCCAGCGACGCGGCGCGGATCAGCTTCGAGGACGGACGCAGCGCACAGACCGATCTGGCGTGGGATGGACAGGAGCTGGGCGTCGTGTGGGCGCAGGCTGGACTCGGTCAGCAGATCCGCTTCATCGTCGCCGGCGAGGACGGACCTGGCGGCAGGGAGCCGGTGACGCTCTCGAACCCGGCGGCCCCTGCCTCCTGGCCGACCATCGGCTGGACCGGAGCGCTCTTCGGCGCCTTCTTCGCCACCACGCCGGGGGGAACGACCGCCCAGCTCGCCTATCGCGCGGTCGACCCGAGCGGCAACACCCCGTCCGACGCCCCGCTCACGCTGTCGTCGAGCGAGTCCGGCGCGGTGCCGATGCGCTCGCAGGAGCGGGCGAAAGGCCAGCACGGCGTGGCGTGGCAGGACAGCCTCGATGGCAACGACGAGGTCTACTTCAACCTCTACTCCGACGGCGGCATCGGCGTCGGCGAGCCCATCCTGGTCACCGAGAACGTCGGCGCCAGCTGGTTTCCCTCACTGGCCTGGACCGGCACCGAATGGGGCGTCGCCTGGAACGACGATCGCGACGGCAACATCGAGATCTACTTCACGCGCCTGGATTCCCGCGGCGAGCGCATCGAGGGAGACCGCCGCATCAGCAACGCTCCCGGGCCGTCCTTCGCCCCCTCGCTGATCTGGACCGGCGACGCCTACCTGGTCAGCTGGTGGGACGGCCGCGCCGAGCCGAGCGAGATGTTCGCCGCGCGCCTGGTCCCCGGTGCCGCCACCGAGATCGGCCCCGAGATCCGGCTCCGGCCCGGCGAGTACGGCCAGGTGGGCAGCTTCGCCAGCGCCGGCGAACGGATCGGGCTCGTCTGGCACGCCTGGCTCGGCGAGCTCCTGGTGCCGGTCTTCGCGCTCGTCGATCCCGCCTCCGGCGAGCTGGTGACCGCGCCGCTGCCACTCAGCGACGGAGGCGTGTCGATCGACCCCGAGTCGCTCGCCATCACAGGCACCGGCGACGGATTCGCGGTGGCCTGGGGGGACGATCGCAGCGGAGACGTCGAGATCTACGCCACCCGCGTCACCTGCGAGTGACCGGCGATGCAATTCTGCAACACCTGCCGGCCGCTAACAGGTCTTGTCCTGGGCGGAATCCGGGAATGCGCCCGCAACCGGGCGGGGTAGTGTCGAGTCGAAGGAGGAGGAATGCGCCGACGCCACCTCGCCATAGCCGCCGCCGGAGCGGCGCTCGCCGTCGTTCTCGCATGGTTCCTCTGGCCTTCGGGCAAGGACGAGCCGGGCCGCAACGACAAGGGGAGCGAGAGCGCCGCCCGCCAGCGCGCCGCCCGCCGGAACGGCACAGCCGATCGCCGCCCGGCCGGGATCGCCGGCCGCGTGGTCGACGACAAGGGCCGCCCCATCGCCGGCGCGGTCGTCTCGATCGCGATGCGCAACCTGTCGCGCGGCGAGCGCAGCGAGGCCGGCGCCGCGCCCGAACCGCTGACCGCCACCACCGGCCCGGACGGCCGCTACAGCGCCGAGCAGCTGGTACCGGGCCGCTACACGCTGTCGGCCGCGGCGCGCGGCCACATCCCGGCGATGATCGATCCGCTGGTGCTGGCGCCCGCCGAGCAGAAGGCCGGGGTCGACTTCGCCCTGCGAACCGGCGGCCACACGCTGTCCGGCACCGTGAGCGACATCGGCGGCGGGCCGATCACCGGCGCCCTGGTGCGCGCCACCAGCACGGGTGACGGCAACCTCTTCCACCTGTTCCGCGCCCCCTTCACCGCGGTGACCGGTCCGGACGGCGCGTACGAGCTGACCCTGGCCGACAGCTCCTACATGCTCGAGGCGATCCACGTCGACTACGTGAGCGACAGCCGCTGGAGCGAGATCCGCGGCGGCGATCGCGAGGAGAACTTCGTCCTCACCCCCGGCGCGGTCGTGATGGGACAGGTGCGCGTGCGCGGCACCGACGAGCCGGTGGCGGGCGCCACCGTGACGCAGAGCCTGGGCGAGAACTTCGACTTCGAGTCCGGCGGCCTGTCGGGCGCGCAGACCGACAGCGAGGGGCGCTTCGTCCTGCGCGGCCTCAAGTCGGGCACTCTCGAGCTCACCGCCTTCGGCCCCGGCTACGCGTCGCGCGAGCCGACCGAGGTCGAGGTCGGCATCGCCGAGGAGGTCACCGGCGTGGTGGTGCTGGTCGACAAGGCCTACACCATCGCCGGCTTCGTGGTCGACAAGCGCGACAAGAACAAGGGCATCGACGGAGTCCTGGTCGGCGCCTACAACTTCAACGGCCAGGTCCACCTGTCGCGCGACAGCACCGCCGAGGACGGCTACTTCGAGATCCATGGGGTGCAGAACGGCACCTTCATGATCGGTGCGGCCGGCGAGGAGCGGGTGGTGGCCCTGATGGGGCAGCAGGTGACGGTGAAGGACGCCGACGTGAAGGACGTCATCATCGAGCTCGACGCCGGCGCCACGCTGTCGGGACGGGTCGACCCGCCCAACGCCGCGCGCATCGGCCTCGACGTCGACCCGGAATCGATCGGCCTCGGCACCATCGCCTCGGCGGTGGGGGCGGCGGCGGCCACCTGCCGGGCGGCGCCCGACGGCAGCTTCTCGCTCAAGGGTGTGCCGGCCGGCAAGTTCACCCTGGTCGCGCAGGGAGACGACGGCAGCGAGGGGCGCATCGAGGTGCAGGTCAGCGAGACGGACCAGTCCGGCCTGCTGGTTCGCCTCGAGGGACGCGCGCACATCGCCGGCGTGGTGGTCGACGCCGCCGGGCGTCCGGTCGAGGGGGTCCAGGTCGAGGCGCAGCCGGACAAGGGACAGGACGGCATCCTCGCGGGCATGAGCCAGCTCTGGGGGCACGGCCGCGGCGTGACCCACAAGGACGGCAGCTTCGAGGTCCGCGGGCTCGCCTCCGGCAAGCACACCGTCAGCGTCGAGGACCGCGACGGGCGGCCGCTGCACCTGGTGGGCGACGGCGGCAAGCGCAGCAAGGACACCAAGTCGGAGATGGAGGTCACCATCGAGGGCGCCAAACCGGTGACCGGCCTGCGGCTGGTGGTCGAGGTCCGCGACCGCGCCATCCGCGGCCTGGTGCTCGGGCCCGACGGCCAGCCGGTGGCCGACGCCTGGGTGACCGCGCGCGTCCACGATTTCACGCCGGCCTGGATGAAGAAGGCAGAGAAGGCGAAGGAGGCGAAGAAGGCGGAGAAGGGCGACAAGGCCGGCGAGGGCGACGGCGAAGAGACCCACACGGTGACGGTGACGGTCGGCGGCGGCGGCTCGAAGGTCGAGTCGTCGAACGACGGCGGCAGCGGCAGCGACTCCAAGCGCAAGAAGGAGGAGATCGAGGAGAGCGAGCGCCGCCAGCAGCGCCGCTGGGCGCCGGCCGAGAGCCCGGTCCTGACCCGGGAGGACGGCCGCTTCGAGATCCGCGGCCTCAGCGACACCGCCTACGACCTCGAGGTCGAGGGCCTGAAGGGAACCGCGCGCGGGCTGACCGAGGACGTCAAGCCGGGCGCCGACGTGACCATCCGCCTGCAGCCGCTGGCCGGCATCAAGGGCAAGGTGACCAGGGCCGGACAGCCGGTGGCGAGCTACATCGTGGAGGCGGACGGACCCACCGCGCGCAAGACGGTGGTGAACGACCCGAGCGGCGAGTACCGGCTCGGCCGCCTCGACCCCGGCACCTACAAGGTCTCGGTCATCGCGCCGGAAGGCCGCTCGAGCGCGCAGGTCAAGGTCACCGCCAGCCAGACGGCCCGGCGCGACATGACTCTCATCGCCTACGGCAGCGTGCGCGGCGTTCTGGTCGATGCCCTCACCGGCAAGCCGATGGCCAACCTGCCGGTCCTCGCCTTCGCCGAGGAGGGAGATGTCGGCTCGCTCGCCATGAGCGTCCTGACCGGCGACGGCCCGCGGACCGACTCCGAGGGGCGCTTCCGGGTCGGCCGGCTCGGCACCGGCGACGGCACCCTGATCGCCTTCGACGGCGACAAGACGGCCTTCGACGTCGTGGCGCAGAAGAAGTTCAAGCTGGAGCCCGGCCAGGACCTCGACCTCGGCACCCTGCAGGGCCACGACAGCGCGACCGTACCGAAGGAGCAGCGCGGTGATCTCGGCATGACGCTGTCGACCGCCACCTGGGCCGACCGGCCGCGGGCCCCCGGGGTCGAGGTCGGCGAGCCCCCGGCCGGCCTCGACGGTTCCGCCGAGCACCTGTGGGTGGCATCGGTCGAGGAGGGCGGGCCGGCGGCGGCCGCCGGCGTGAAGCTCGGCGACCGGATCGACGCCATCGCGGGCGTGCCGGTAGCGCAAGTGGGGGCGGACCTCGCCGAGGGGATGCTGGGCCCGCGGCAGGTCCGAGTGGGCCAGCCGGTCGCGCTGGTGGTCGAGCACGGCGGCAAGAAGAACGCCGTCTCCATCACTCCGCGGCCCAGCAAGCCCTGATTCGCCCCGGCGCCCTTCACCGGGCGCTCCCGGCGTGTCAAGGTCGTGCTGGCGTGGGTCTCCTCAGCAATCCGCTGACGCGCCTGTTCGCGCAGGTGATCGTCATCGTGACGGTGTCGCGCTTGCTCGGGGGCGCCATGCGCTGGATCCGCCAGCCGATGGTCATCGCCGAGATCACCGCCGGCATCCTGCTCGGCCCGTCGCTGCTCGGCTGGGCGGCGCCGGAGGTCTCGCACGCCCTCTTCCCACCCCAGTCGCTCGACCTGGTCCAGATGCTGGCCGAGGTGGGGCTGGTCCTCTTCATGTTCCTGGTCGGCCTCGAGCTCGACCCCCGGCTCCTGCGCGGCCAGACGCGAAACTCACTGGCGATCTCGAGCGCCAGCATGGCCCTGCCCTTCCTGCTCGGCATCGGGCTGGCCTCGGCCATCTTCGAGCGGCACGCCGGTCCCCATACGCGGCTGACTGCGTTCGCGCTCTTCATGGGCGCGGCGATGAGCATCACCGCCTTCCCCGTCCTCGCGCGCATCCTCGCCGAGCGCCGGCTCATCCAGACCCGGGCCGGCGCGCTCGCCCTGGCCAGCGCGGCCGTCGGCGATGCGACCGCCTGGTGCGTGCTCGCCTTCGTGGTGGCGGTGACCCGGGCGACCGGACTCGAGAGCGCCGTCCTCACGACCGGCCTGGCGACCGCCTACATCGGGGCGATGCTGCTGGTCGTCCGGCCACTGCTCGCGCGCATGGCGGCGCGCATCACCACCCCCGAGGGAATCCCGCAGAACGTGGTGGCCGCCGCGCTGGTGCTGGCGTTCCTGTCCAGCTGGGCGACCGAGCTCATCGGCATCCACGCCCTGTTCGGCGCCTTCCTGTTCGGCGCCGTGGTGCCCAAACGCGGCGGTATGGCGCAGGCCCTGGCGCAGCGGCTCGAGGACCTGGTGCTCATCGTCCTTTTGCCGCTGTTCTTCGTGCAGAGCGGTCTGCGCACCGAGATCGGCATGATCGACTCCGCCGAGCGCTGGCTGGTCTTCGGCCTCATCACGCTGGTCGCCTGCGTCGGCAAGTTCGGCGGCAGCGCGGTGGCCGCCCGGATGACCGGACTCGGCTGGCGCGAGTCGACCGCGATCGGCGTCCTGATGAACACGCGCGGCCTGATGGAGCTGGTCGTGCTCAGCATCGGACTCGACCTCGGCGTCATCACCCCGGCCATCTTCTCCATGATGGTGCTCATGGCGCTGTTCACCACGTTCATCACGTCGCCGGTCATCGGGTGGCTCTACCCGGCCGACAAGATGGCGCAGGATGCGGTCGACCGCGCCGAGGCCACCCTCGAGCCGATCCCGGCGGCGCCCCAGCCGGCCGACAGCTACGCGGTCATGCTGTGCATCTCGCACCAGCAGGCGGGCCCCAGCCTGGCCGGCATGGCGGCCGCGCTGATGGGCGGCAGCGCGACGGGGCGAATCGACGCGGTCCACCTGGTACCGGCCACCGGTCGCGGCGGCACCGCCATGGTCGGCTCGGGGCCGGACACGGAGGAGGGCGACGACGTCCTGGCGCCGGCGGTGGCACGCGCCGCGGCGCTCGGCGTGGAGGCGCGCCCGCTCTCGTTCATCTCGGACGATCCGGCGCGCGACATCTGCGAGCTGGCCGAGGCGCGCGACAGCGACCTGGTGCTGCTCGGCTGGCACAAGCCGATCCTCAGCCAGACCCTGCTGGGCGGGGTGGTCCACGACATCATGAACCGCTGCCCGGCCACCGTCGGCGTCCTGGTCGACCGGGGCCTCCAGAAGATCGAGCGGGTCCTGGTCCCCTACCTCGGCTCCGCCCACGACCGCGCCGCGCTGGCGCTGGCCCAGCGGCTGATGACGGCCTGCGGCGCGCAGGTGACCGTCCTCCACGTCGTCCGCCACGGCCGCGGCGACGCCGCGATCGACCCCGCCAGCTCCGGAGCCCGCGCGCTGGTCGACTCCGTGTTCATCGAGGACTCGGGACAGGTCAACATGAAGATCATCGAGCACCGCTCGCCGGCGGAGGCCGCGCTGGACGAGAGCGAGCAGGGCTACGACCTGGTGATCGCGGGGGCGGAGAAAGATTGGGGGCTCGGCGAGCGGGTCCTCGGCATCGGGCTGCAGCCGGAGAAGCTGATGACCGACTCTCCCACATCGATCCTGGTCGTCCGCGGATCGGAGCCGGGGCAGCGCAAGCGGCTGGCCCGGGCCACCGCCCGCACCGCGTGAAGCGACTGCGCCGGGCCCGGTCGCCGGCCGATGCCGGCACGTGTTAAGTTGAGTCTTAACGTGCTGGCGACGCTGCTCGGCAACCCGCTGTCGCGCCTGTTCGCCCAGGTGGTCGTCATCGTGACGGTGTCGCGCCTGCTCGGGGTCGCCATGCGGCGCATCGGACAGCCGATGGTGGTCGCCGAGGTGACCGCCGGCATCATGCTCGGCCCGTCGCTGCTCGGCTGGCTGACCCCCGAGGTCTCGGCGGCGCTGTTCCCCCCCGACTCGCTCACCATCGTGCAGATGCTGGCCCAGGTGGGGCTGGTGCTGTTCATGTTCCTGGTCGGGCTCGAGCTCGATCCGCGGCTCCTGCGCGGGCGGACCCACACATCGGTCGCGATCTCGCACACCAGCATCGTCTGCCCGTTCCTGCTCGGCATCGGGCTCGCCTGGTTCATCCACGACGACTACGCCGACCCGAACGTCCGCTACAGCGCCTTTGCCCTCTTCATGGGCGCGGCGATGAGCATCACGGCGTTCCCGGTGCTGGCCCGGATCCTGGCCGAACGGCGGCTCATGCGCACGCGAGTCGGCGCCATCACCATCGCCTGCGCCGCGGTGGATGACGTCACCGCCTGGTGCATCCTCGCCTTCGTGGTGGCGGTCACCCGCGCGAGCGGCCTCGACAGCGCCATCACCACCACGGTGCTGGCGGTCGGCTACATCCTGGTGGTGCTGTGGCTGGTCCGGCCGCTCGTGCGACGCATGGCGGCGCGGGTGGCGAGCCCGGCCGGCATCCCGCAAAACGCGGTGGCGGCGGTCCTGCTCCTGGTCTTCCTGTCGAGCTGGACCACCGAGCTGATCGGCATCCACGCTCTGTTCGGCGCCTTCCTGTTCGGTGCCGTCCTGCCCAAGGAGGGCGGCTTCGCCCGGGCGCTGATCGACAAGCTCGAGGACCTGGTCCTGGTGGTCTTCCTGCCCTTGTTCTTCGTCTTCAGCGGCCTCAGGACCGAGATCCGCCTGATCGACTCGGCCGAGAGCTGGGCGGTGTGCGGCCTCATCATCCTCATCGCCTGCATCGGCAAGTTCGGCGGCAGCGCGGTGGCGGCGCGGCTGACCGGCCTCGGCTGGCGCGAATCGAGCGCGCTCGGCATCCTGATGAACACGCGCGGCCTGATGGAGCTGGTGGTCCTCAACATCGGCCTCGATCTCGGCGTCATCTCGCCGACCGTCTTCTCGATGATGGTGATCATGGCGCTGGTCACGACGTTCGCCACCTCGCCGCTCATCCGGTGGGTCTACCCGGCCGAGCGCATGGCGCAGGACCTGATCGATGCAGGCGAGGGCGTCCCCGAGCCGACGCGCGCATCCGCCACCGCCCCGGCGCAGGCGGAAGGCGAGGCGCTCTCGCTCATGCTGTGCATCTCGCACCGGCAGGCCGGAACCGGGCTGGCAGCGATGGCGGCGGCGCTGGTCAGGGGCGAGAAGGCGGCGCGCATCGACGCCGTGCACCTGGTCCCGGCGATCGGCCGCGGCGGCACCGCGATGGTCGGCAAGGGCCCGGGCGAGGGCGCCGGCGAGGACGTCCTGGCGCCGGTGATGGCGCGCACCGCCGAGCTCGGGGTCGAGGCGCGCATGCTGTCCTTCATCTCCGACGACCCGGCGCGCGACATCTGCGAGCTGGCGGTCGCGCGCGACGCCGACCTCGTGCTGCTCGGCTGGCACAAGCCGGTCCTCAGCCAGACCCTGCTGGGCGGGGTCGTCCATGACGTCATGAACCGCTGCCCGGCCACGGTCGGCGTGCTGGTCGACCGCGGGCTCGGCCCGATCAAGCGGGTCCTGGTCCCCTACGCGGGATCGGCGCACGACCAGAGCGCGCTGCGCCTGGCGCGCCAGCTGATGAAGGCGAGCGGGGCCCAGGTGACCATCCTCCACGTCAAGCGCGAGGTCGGCGCCGGCGACGCCCCCGCCGGGGAGAGCGCGCCGGTGGGCGGAGCGCGCACACTGGTCGAGTCGGTGTTCAGCGAGGACTCGGGCGCGGTGAAGTTGCAGGTCGTCGCCCACCGGTCGCCGGCCGAAGCGGCGCTGGCCGAGAGCGGCCGCGGTTACGACCTGGTCATCGTCGGGATCGGAAGAGACTGGGGGCTCGGCGACCGCCGCCTCGGCATCGGGCTCCAGCCGGAGCGGCTGATGAGCGAATCGCCCGTCTCGCTGCTGGTGGTGCGCGGCCAGGAGATCTCTCCGCGGCGCCGGCTGGTGCGGGCCACGGCGCGCGGCGCCTGAGTGTCCGCGGGAGCGGCCAGAAGAGGCTAGAAGCCCGAGCCCGGCTCCTCGAGGAACGCCACCTCGGCCCCGGTGCAGGTCCGGCCGATGATGGCGTTTCGGTGGGGGAAGCGGCCGAAGCGCTTGATGATGTCGCGGTGCATCTCGGCGTACTGGAGATGCTCGCTGCGCATCTCGCGCCGCTCGGCGGGAGCCGAGTCACGCAGCTCGGCGAACAGCGCCACCGCGCGTTCCTGCATCGCCAGCTTCTCGCTGTGCACGAGCGGCATGTAGAAGAAGGCGCGCAGGTCGCTGGACAGCTCGCGATCGTCGCCGCGCTCGAGGCCCTCGAGGGCGAGATCGAGAGCGCGTGCGTCGCTGGCGAAGGCCGCCGGCTTGCCGCGGTTCATGTTGCGGGAGAACTGGTCGAGCACGATGATCTGCGCCAGCCGGCCGCGCGGGTCCGCCAGCCAGTCGTCGAGCTCGCGCGCGCGAATCGCCTGGTGGACGCCGGCGAACCGGCGCCGGATCTCTTCGTCGAATTGGGCGTCCTTCTTCCACCAGCGACCGGCGTGTGCGGAGTCTGCACAGCCGTTCTCGTCGAGCGGCCCGAACCAGAAGTCGAGGATGTCATCGATGGCGACGCTTGACATGCTTCCACCCTACATCAACCCGCAGCCGGACTGTTCCCTTACGGTAACCATCGGAGTGGCGCGCGTTACGATCGCTCCGGCGTGTGATCATCCGCGACTCGCTGGTTACACTCAGGGGGCCCCGTGCCCTGCGCGAAGCGCATCGTCGCTGCGAATGGCGACCCCGATGATCCGGAAGCCGACGGACCGCGACCGTCTCCGGTTCTCCGGGATGCCGGCCGGCGCGATCCGCGCACGCGGCGCCGCCGCATCCTGGTGGTCGAGGACGACGCCGAGTTGCGCGAGGCGATGCAGGAGACGCTCTCGCTGCGCGGCCACGAGGTGGTGACCGCGGGCAACGGGCGCGAAGCCCTGCAGCAGCTGCGGACGTCGCGGCCCGACCTGGTCATCCTCGATCTCATGCTGCCGGTCATGGACGGCTGGCAGTTCCGCGCCGAGCTGAAGCGCGACCCGGCGCTGGCCGACACGCCGATCGTGGTGATCTCGGGGAACGAGAGCGCGACCGCCGCCGCGGTGGACGCCGACCTCTACATGACCAAGCCCGTCGATCCGCGCACGCTGCTGCACGCGATCGAGGACGTCCTGCGCGGCCGCGAGCGCCAGCTCGAGCCGGCCCGCATCGCCCAGGCGGAGCGGCTCGCCGCGCTCGGAACGCTGGCCGCCGGCATGGCGCACGAGATCAACAACCCGCTCACCTACGTGCTGCTCAACCTCGACTCGGCGATGCGGGGGCTCGAGCTCCTCGCCGACGACGGCAACCGCGACCGGGTGCAGCAGGTGGAGCGCCTGGTGCAGGGTGCGCTCGAGGGGGCCGAGCGGATCCGCGGAATCACCAGCGGCATCCGCGCCTTCTCACGGGCCGAGGACATCCGCAAGGTCCCGCTCGACGTGCGCAGCGTCCTCGACAGCGCGCTCCGCATGGTCATGCACGAGATTCGCCACCGGGCCCGTCTCAGCAAGGTGTACCGCGACGTCCCGCTGGTCCTGGCGAGCGAGGGGCGGCTCGGCCAGGTCTTCCTCAACCTGCTCAGCAACGCGGTGCAGGCGATCCCGGAGGAGGACGCCGGGGCCCACGAGATCCGCCTGGTGACCTCGAGCGACGGCGACGGGAACGCGGTCATCGAGATCAGCGACACCGGCTGCGGCATCCCGCCACACCTGCTCGGCCGCATCTTCGAGCCCTTCTTCACCACCAAGCCGATCGGGCACGGCACCGGCCTCGGCCTGTCGATCAGCCACGGCATCGTCCAGTCGCTCGGCGGCGAGATCACCGTGACCAGCGAGGTCGGGACCGGCTCGCAGTTCCGCGTGGTGGTTCCGGCCTTCAGCCGGAGCGCGGCGCACGACGTTCCGGGCGGCGAGAGCGCGGCGCCGGCGATGCCGCGCCGGCGCGTGCTGGTGGTCGACGACGACCGCGGCGTGTGCGAGGCGCTGCAAGCCGCGCTCGCTTTCGAGCACGACGTGGTGCTCGCCCAGAGCAGCCAGGAGGCGATGGCGCTGGTCGGCGCCGGCGACCGCTTCGACCTCATCCTGTGCGACGTCCACATGCCGGAGGTGAGCGGCATCGGGCTGTACCAGCAGCTGAGGAACGCCAGCCCGGAGCTGGCCGGCCGCGTCATCTTCATGACCGCCGGCACCTTCACGCAGCGCGGCCGCGACTTCCTGGCTGCGGTCGAGCGCCCGCTGCTCGAGAAGCCGCTCGACCTGTCGGCCGTGCGCGCTCTCCTGCTCGACGCGCCCGACTGACCGGCGCTTGCCGGCGACGCGCGTGGCCGGTCGGGGGACAAGCCCCCGATCGCGCGCGCTTGCGCCGCTCGCCGCAGCGCAAGCCGGCGAGACCTCGATCGCGCCGCGGTGTTCGCGCGCGGCATGTTTCGTGCTCGGGCTCACGCGCCGTGACCAAGGCAGCGCGGGTGCTCTTGCTCTTGCTGTGCGTGGTGCATCCGCTGGTCGAGGGCACCTCCGTCGCCGGCTTGCAGCGCCCTTGTCCGATTCGAGCATCGGCCGCGCTCGAGCGTACCGTCGCCAGGCGCGCCGGCGCCAAGCGCTCGATCGGCCCGGCCGGCGCGCCCGACCGCCTTCGCCTGCTGCGCCCGCTTCGCACGCGGCGCCCGCTTCGCACGCGGCGCCCGACGCGCAGCGGAGCCACCCGCCGCTGGACCGGACGCATTCTCGGCGTGCCCGGCGCCGTCCGCGGCGTCCGGCGCGCGGTCGAATACTTCCGTCCCGGTCAGCGCGTGAGCGACATCTCGGCATCGGGACTCACCGTGGCCGGCTCGCGCAGCATGGACGTCGTCCAGCCGACGCTCGCCGCGGTGAGCGGCGTCGCCGGCGTGACCCTCGCGGCCGCCTCGGCCCTCGAGCTGGCGCGCGCCCGCACTCACCTCGAGCGCGCCGACGCCGCCCACGGCGTCGCCTGGGGCCTGCAGAGCGTCGGCGGCATCGGCGGCATGTGGTGGAAGGCGCCCGGCTGGGCTGCGCCGGCTGCCTACGGCCTCGGCCTCACGGGCGGCGCCATCCAGACCGCGGTGGGCCTCTACCGCCTGCGAACCGGCTGGGCGCGCCGCGATCGCCGGACCCTCATCCTCGGCGCCATCGACACCGGCGCCGGCGCCAGCTGGATCGCCTCCACCGTCACCGGCAACCCGATCACCCTCGGCGTCTTCTTCGGGCTGACCGGCGTGCGGCTGATCTATACCAACGCCCACCGTCTCAGGACGCTCCCCCGCCGCACCGCCGCCTTCACCTCGCGCCTGGTCGCCCGCGCCTCCGGTGGGATCGATCGCCTGCTCGCCGATGGGGATCGCCCCCGCTTCGCCCGCTACCCGCGCTAGCCTGGTGAAGCTTGCTGTGCGGCGCGCTCGCCGCTCCGTGTGTCTCGCGAGAACACGTTGTGTCCCGCGCCGACACGCTGAATGTGTCTCGCGGGGACACGGCTCGCACCACTTGCTGGCGATACGCGCTGGTACGGGGCCTGCTATCTGGCCGCTCCACTCGGCCACCTCCCACGCGTGTGGGAGGCACAGACAAGGAGCGGAAACGGATGAAGACAAGGTTGGTACGATGTGCGACGGCACTGGCGGCGGCGGCAGCGCTGGCGGCCTGCGCCGAGACGGAGCCCGGCGAGAGCGACAGCTACGGCTCGCTGGCAGCGGCGGTGACCGCGACCGGCACCGACGGGGCGACCTACCGGCTGCCAGCGGGCACCTACGTCCAGGTGTGGAACGACACCTTCTACGACTACTGGTCGATGGACGGCGACATGAACGTGCTGTCGGTCGAGGTCCCGGTCGGCGACTACTACGTCAGCCTCACTCACGCCAACGGATACACCGTCGAGTGGCCGCTCGATCGCACGAACCCGGACGCCACCACCGAGACGGTGAACAGCACCCTCCTCACCCCGCAGCCCGCCTCGGTCACCGTCACCGAGGGCATGACCTCGTCGATGGTCTTCCAGTTCCAGGTGGTGGACGGCGGAACCGTGACCTTCGCGCACGGCCTCATCGACTTCTCCATCGACGTCAACGTCGCCGAGAGCACCGTCGGCCGCGCCTTCTTCACCGGCACCTACACCAAGGACGCCGAGACGTTCAGCCCGACCGCGCCCCCCGAGCTCGTCCCCATGGTCCACCCGCTCGGCGCCAGCATCTACCACCATATCCGGGTCAACGTGGTGGGCGACTGGGTGCAGACCTCCAGCAACTCGGTCTGCTCGACCGCCACGCTCCTCGGCGGCACCGTCAGCAACAGCTACGTCGAGCTCTCGCGCGAGGCCTGGACCGGCGGCGCCACCGCCAAGCTCTGCGTCTACGGCGGCGCCTACGCGCCGTTCCTCTTCGTCGTCTCCGAGCGCGCCGGCCCGGCCGTCACCGCCACCTTCTCGACCCTCACCGGCGTCGACTCGTTCTACTTCTACCAGCAGATCTCCACCGTGCTCCCCGACGCCGTCTTCGACGGCGACACCCTCGACCTCGGCGCCATGACCGGCACCTTCACCCTGTCCGGCAGCGTGAGCTCGCAGATCTACGCGCTCCCGACCGGCTCCTCCTCCTACGAGAGCTGGTACTCCGACGGCAACAACAGCTCGGCGATGACCTTCCAGTTCACCCCGACCCTCTGACCCCGCCGGTACCGGCGCCGACCCGCTTGACATCGCCAACGGCGCCGGTACCTTACCTCCCGCACTCGCGGGATTAACTCAGTGGTAGAGTGTCAGCTTCCCAAGCTGAAGGTCGAGGGTTCGAATCCCTTATCCCGCTCGAATCCTTCCGGCCGCCTGCGCGATTGAGCCAGGCGGCCTTTTCGTTGGTCCCCACCTCGGTCCCCACCACTGGGCGGGACGAGCCTGAGGACACCCGCCACGGCGGCTCGCTTCTCATCGAGGCTCACGTGCGAGTAGTGCCGCTGCATCTGCTCGGTGACGTGCCCGGTCAGCGCGCGCCTGACCACGGCGTCCACGTTCGCCCGCCTCACCAGGTCGGTGAACGTGTACCGCATCCCATGCACCGTGAACCGGTGGCCGATCTCGGCCACCTCGATGCACCGCCGCCACGCCTTGTACAGGCTGCTCGGCGACCTCAGCGTCCCGGCTGACGACGGGAACATCCATCCCTCCGCCAGCCCGGGCGCCTGCTCGCTGAGCAGCATCGCCCGGTGCTCATCGAGCGCCGCCGCCAGCTCCGGCTCGACCGGGATCTCCCGCGGCGCCTGCTTCTTCCTCGTCACCGCCGCCGTCTTCCCTCTCACCTGCTTCCTCACCACCCGGATCAATGATCGCGCGCGATCCCAGTCCTCCCAGCGGAGCGCGCTCGCGTGACAGAACCGCAGCCCCGTGTACGCGAGCAGGACGGACAGCCCCCAGTGCTGCGGAGCCTCCGCCTTCATCGCCGCCAGGAACGCCGCCAGCTCCTCCGGCTCGAGACAGTTGCCATCGAGCTTCTCCTCTGCCTCCGGGAAGTCCACCCGCAGCGTCGAATCCCGCTCCAGCCCGAGCTCGTGCATCGCGTCCCGCGTCATCGTCCGAAACACCCGGAACCAGGCATGCACCGACTTCGGCGAGTACTTCTTCCTCCTCCCTCGCTTCGTCTTCCACCCGTTCAGGATCGCCTCATCCACCCACGCCTGCACGTCTCTCGCCGTCACCTGGTCGTAGAACAGCTCGCCCAGCGCCGGCAGGATGTGCCGCTCCAGCGCGTCCGCGTACGTCCGCGCCGTCGCGCCATCGAGCTTGAGCGCCTTCGACCTCATCCACGATTGCGCGTATTCCCCAACCCGCAGCCTTCTCGCCGGCTCGACCCGCCGCTCCTCCAACCGGAGCAGCTCCGCCCGCGCGCGCGCCGCCTCGTGCACGCTCGCCGCCTCGACTACCCGATCGATCTCCCTTCTCCGTCCCGTCCGCGGATCGATCACCTTCCCGCGCACCCGGAACACCCTCTCGCCCACTCGCTTCACGCCTGGATACTTCGTCGCGTCGCCCGATCGTCTCATCAGGCACCTCGCTCCCTCCAGGCCTCCCATTCCACCTGCGAGCGTAGCGCCCCGCCCTCACCGTCGCAAAGCGATGCAGCTCCTCCCTCGTGAACAGGAGCGATCCCCTCGCCCCGATCCCGCTCGGCCTCAGCTCTCCCCTTGCCACCGCATTCCTGATCCCCGACGCCGACCGGTACTTCAGATACACCGCCGCCTCCCTCGTGCTCAGAAACGGCGACACCACCTTCTCCCCCTCCAACATCCTCATCCCTCCCGCCAGCCGCTCCATCCGCCGCCGGCACCTCGATCGCCACCGCCCGCTTCTCTTCTTCCCGCGCCAGCTGGCGCCGCGCCCTCTCCACCTCCCCAGCGATCCCTCCCTGTTCCCTGCGCGACGCCCCGACCGAGCGCTCCTCCATCCACATCAGCACCAGCCGCCCCACGCTCGCCGCCGCCGCGCCGAGCGCCGCCGCGCGCGCCCCGCCTTCCAGCACCAGCGCGCCAAGCCCACCTGCAATCGCCACCCCGACCGCCGCCGGCCTCGGCGCCATCCCCACCCGCTCCAACGCGGCCACCAGCACCGATCCCCCAACCCCGCCCGCCACCGCCGCCACAACTTCTCGTCCCGAGTCATCCATCGCTCGCCTCCTGACCCGTTCTGCTTTTCAGAAGCGCCTCAGGATCCGTCCGGATTGCATTTTCCTTCCGAAATCTCACAACTCCGCGTGTTCCCGTTCGCTGCCCACCCGATGGGGCGCGCCGCAACAAATCGCGCCGAATTGTTGGGTCGCATTTGTTCCCCCGCGCCGATCCTCAGAACCGCCCCACGATTTCTCCGCTCGGCGCGCTGTCGTGGCCTGCACCCAGCCGAAACTCAGCCGGCTTGGCTACCCACCTCTTCGGCCTTCGGCGTGGTCGTTGGTCCCGACTCTGGTTCTACCTTCCCCTCGACCGGCAATAGCTCCTCCTCGGCAATGAGGATCGCGCTCTCTCGCGACCTGCTGCCGGATTCTGAAGAGGGAGCGATGTTGATCAAGAGTGGGTAGACCACAAACCCGCCGAAGCTGAGGCGCTCGGGCAACTGGTATGTGGGTCCACCCCGCCGGAACACCGGGAAGAAGGCCTCGTGGACCTCGTACCTCGTGCCGCGCAGCTTCGCGAGCAGCTCCCAGATCTGGCGCGCACCCTTTCGGATTTCAGCCCGCGTGCCCTCGGAGTCGTCGTACTGCTTGGACTCCACGTAGATGCGCCCTTCCGGGCTGGGGTCGAGGAGGTCGGGCTCTTGGTTCGACACGCGCGGACGTATGAGCGGGTTCAGGCCCTGGTCGAAGAGGAAGAGCGCCAGCTCCTCGGTCAGACGGTTCTCGGCTGCCCCTTTCGCCTCGTCGGCCGCTTCGAGCAGGCGCACGCGGTCGTACCACTCGCACCGGGTCTTGAACCGCCGGAACAGCGCGAGCTTCGAACGGATATCGCCCAGCCGCGCCCGGACTTCCGCGTGAACAAGCCGAACCGCGTTGCGGAGAATCTCCACTGTTTCGTGTCGCTCGTGCTCTTTGTGCGATAGGCGGCTGATGGCCGACGCGTCCTCGTCCGCCCAAGCTGTCACGATAACCACGTTGGGTGCTAGCTCGTCGATCAAGTCGTACGGCCTCTCGCGCGGCGCTCGCTCGGGATCGAGCGGTGACAGCAGCCTCATCATGTCCCCGTACAGGCTCGCAGCCGTGGTGCGAGCTACCCGCCAAGTGCGCCGCGCGAGTTGTTCAGCCCGCTCGAGGTCCTGTACCTCGTCAAAGAACGGCGAGTCCGGCGGCACGCGCTCGGATGCGGCACGCTCAAGGTACGTGCGCGCGATCGAGATCGCTTGCTTCGCGCTCAGATCATCGACGCGCTGCTCGGTCACGGCAGCCTGTTCGGCCAGGCGACGAAGCCTGAAGTGGCTGGTCTCTCGCGCCAGTCCCTCCTCAGGCTCGGGGCCGGCGAACAGGTCAGGGCATTCCTTCTCGAGCCGGTCCAGCAACTCCTTTGCCTGAATGGTGTGCCGCACGTACGAGGCGCGCCGGGCGTCGTCCACCATGCGTGCTTCGGCAGCCAACTCGTCCAGCACCGCCCGCGTTCGAGGATCTCGCCGCAGGCGGCAGACGTAGTGCCACAGGCGCGCGAGGAATCGGTCGCCCCCTTCCGCCTCCTCAACCAACCGATACTGCTCCTCCAACGCGACCACCAGATCCTCGAGCAACATCGGCCGATCCTCCAACCCAGCCTCTCAGCATCCTTCAGGGATCTGACAATTGAGCGAAGGGCGTCAATCCGGCCGCGATCCTAGGCCTGTGAGTCGCCAGGGAGACTGCACCAACAGCGAGCGATAGTGCTCAAGGACTCGGTACAGTGGATCAACATCAGCCGGCTTGGGGGACGAGACTTTGTACATTCCGATCGTAGTTCTGGTCGTCGTCGTGATCGTCTTTTTGCTTTACTCGCACGGAAAGGCGCAGGCAGTGACGGGCGCAATCACCGTCGCAGGGGCCCGACTCGACGACCTGATCGCACTTCAGACGAGAGAGGCGCTCGCCTGGTACGGCCAACTTCGAGCTCGCGCAATCGAGCCCCGAGTTGATGCCGAGCTGAAGGCCGAGGCGCAGCGGCTTATTGGCGCGATCGAAGGCGCGGCCAACGCAAGGCTGCCATACAGGACGGCTGCCCGAACCATCAACCACATGTTGGCTCCCGAGGACATCATCGACGAGCTCGATGACGCAGAGGAAAAGCAAGAAGAGCAAGAGGACGACTTGCATCGTCTGCTCGACCAGCGTGAGGCTGAGCTCCGAACACTTCGGACCGAGCTGAACAGTCTGCGGACCGCGCTCGACGCAGGCGATGCCGGTCGCAGTGCTACCACGACCGCCTGGGCGGACTCGCTTAAGGCGTGCGACGACTGCCGCGATTGCGCCCGCTGCGCGGAGTACCGACGGTCAAACACACTGGGCTTCTAGGAACCATGCGGGGCACGTGTTGAAGGCTGGCGAAGAGATCGAACGCCGTCACGTTGCCTGAAGCGTGACGTTCTCCCAGAGCGCGCAGAGATCGCCCTCGATAGCTCCCCAAGCCTGCTGGCTCGAGACCAGCCGAAGCGACTGCTCGAAGGTCTCCACTAGTCTCACGGGCGCGTTCACGAACCACAAGTCTTCGAGTCGGAGCAGAAGGGTGCGACGACGGCTGCGCACCCTCTCGACGTACAAGTGCCCACGGTTTCTTGCATGGAGCTCGAGCACCACAGCGCGGTCACCCCGCTGTGGCGCAGTGACCTCGAGCCACTCACCGTAGACGTCTCCCCCGAAGTAGACGTCAAGGCCTTGTTGCGCGATGACCTGCCGCCGTCGCCACAGAGTGGCGACCGCTCCTTCCAGCAAGCGGTCGCGATAGATCGGCCAGCGACGCGATGGTTCGTGCGTGGACATCGTTTTGTGCTCCCGCTCAGCACGTCTGAAACGGAACCGCGACCACTTGCTTGGCGTCGCGATACACGATGTACCCAGGTGTCGCCGTGCGCAGCGTGCGCATCGGTACGCCGGCCTCCTCGATCGCCGTGACAAGTCGCCGCGCCATCGCGATCTCCGACGTCGCGTTTGGCTGAAACCAGCTGATCGCATAGCGCCGCCGCCCCGGCCGATAGAGCCGGCTCGGCGGCACCAGGTTCTCTTCGAGCCACCTGATGCAGCTCCGAAGCTCCGCCCGGACGTAGGTGTCTAGCTCGACCTGAAGCAGCCCGTAGGCAATCTGAAACATGCCGACCGAGCAGAGCGTTCGCTCGTCGCGGTCGAACCCCGCAAATCGCAAGTACAACATCGCCAACCTCCGCGCGCACGAGTACCGCCAGAGCGACCGCACCGGCAGCCGCCCGCCTTCGTGTCTCCAGCGGCCCAGCCAAGGCGGGCCGCCGCGCGCAGTCAGTTAGCGCTTGGCGAACATCCCGCGAGACTGAAGCATTGCGGCGATGGCGTCAACTCGAACCTTCCGGCCAGCAAGCAAGGCAAGGGACACATTGGCCGCGGAAAGCGGGTTGTCAGCCCCTACAGCTAAGGTCACCATGTGTGCCTTAAGCATTGCGGCGGTTTGACGACCTCGCTCAGTCGTGAGCCGCCGCCATGACTTCCTGGAACCGCCATGACCAAAGAAAACGACGCGCGTGTGTGGCTGCGCGCCAACGGTCATGCGGCAATCGCCGACCAGATCGACGCCCTCATGGACGGGTGGCGCACTCGAAACGTCAAGACTCGGCGGAATTGGTGGGACGTCCTTGCTGGTAGTCGCGACGGAAAGCCTCGCGAGGTCGAAGGCCTCGCGTTTCCCATACTTGCCGCCGCTAGACGTCGCAAGGGCTGGCCTCGCTGCCCATCAGAGATCGGTTCCGGCGAGACCGCACCCCAGCCGACCGCCAACCGGTGGGGTGGTACGAGTGCAGCCAAGGTGCAAGCTGCTGCGCGTAAACCACGTCCCTCCAATCGCAAGAAGAGCCGCGGCAGAACCGTGAGCGACGGCAACAAGACCGCTCGGTACGGCGGAACTCACGAACCGCGAGACTCGGTGCCGATGCTGCGTGTGAGGAACTTCGCGCATCTCGAAGACGTCAGCCTGCCGCAAGCAGACCTCGTCGTCTTGGTCGGTCCGCAGGCGACGGGTAAGAGCCTTATCTTGGAGCTGCTGAAACTCTCCATCGATCGCAACCGCATTGTCCGCGTACTCAAGCAGCACGGCTTCAAGTGGGAGAAACCGGAAGAATTTGCTGGCCTATACTTCGGCGGAGGATTCGAGAAGAGCTGGACGCTGGAGACGGAGATCAGCCACGGCAACAAGAACCTGACCCTGTCGGAGGTTGCGGAATCGCGAGCGAAGAAGGGCGAGGATGCAGTCTTCTATATCCCCGCGCATCGAACGCTGACTATTGCCGAAGGGTGGCCACGCCCCTTCTCTCAGTACCAGGCCGAGACACCCTACGTTGCTCGTCGGTTTAGCGAGGAACTCCTCACGTCCCTGAACCGTGGGCTCGTCGGCAAGGGGAAGATTTTTCCTCACGACCGCCGGCTGAAGGATGCGTTCCGGAAGCTCATCGACAAGGCAGTCTTCCACGGTGCGACGTTAAGGCTCGACGTTTCCGGAATGCGCAAACAGTTCGTGCTCGAGTACGAAGGTCAGGCAAAGCTGCCCTTCATGGCGTGGACCGCGGGGCAGCGGGAGTTCACGCCCCTGCTTCTTGGCCTGTACCACTTGCTCCCAGCAGGCGGAGGTCCAAAGCGACGCGACGTGCAGTGGGCGATCGTGGAGGAACCCGAAATGGGCCTGCATCCCCAGGCGATCGTCTCCGTCATGGCGGTCGTGCTCGATCTTCTAGCGCGCGGATACAAGGTCGCTCTATCCACACACTCGCCCACGGTGCTCGAAGTGATTTGGGGAATCTCACGCCTAAAGAGACGCGCGAGCGGTGCACCCGCAAAACTGTGTCGGATGATGGGCTTGCCAGATCGCGAGCACAACGTCCTCAAGACGGCGGCCAGCGCACTCAAGCGAAGCTACGCAGTTGTTCATGTTCAGCACGAAGACAACGGGCGAGTAACGTCGAAGGACATCTCACATCTGAATCCCGGAGCCGCCGATGAACGAGAGTGGGAATGGGGCGGGCTGACCGGGTTTAGTGCAAAGGTTAACGAGGTGGTCGCAGGCCTCCAGGCGGGGAGATGATGGCGGCTCGAGGGAAAGGACCCGGACGACGGGCACGCGCTCGCAATCTCTGCCATCACTTCGACGGCACCGAACTTGGCGCGTCTGCGCAGGCCGGGCTCACCGTGCTCGAAGCCGCCCATCGGGCCGTCATCCTCGGCGGCGGGTCCGTCGGCTGTGGCGTGCCACTCGATCGCTGCCGCCAGGCGCGCGAGCCGAATGCGCACCGATGGGATTACGTGTTCGTCTTCCGAGATACCGATTCGGGCATTGGCATCGAGGTACACCACACCGCCCCCGATGAGGTTGACGTGATGATTGCAAAGAAGTTGTGGGCCGAAGCATTGCTCGCGCAGCAGTGTCCCGACGTCGACGTCCAGCGCTGGATGTGGCTTGCCTCTCCTCCTGCGAGCGAGATTTTCCTTCTTCCTCAACATCCGTTCACACGGCGCTTGGTGGATGCAGGGATTGACTTCCCGGTGAGGTCTTGCACGCTGCCGTAGGTTGGTCGTGCTTCGCGGTTGGCCCACAAGTAGGCGACGTCTGTAACTGAGCACCGCTGCTATTGACGTGTGCACCTGTGTCTGTCCTGTTCTCGAGACGCGTCGTCCAAGCCTCCGTGAATGTGCTGACGAAGGTGCTTGTCCAGCATCAACTCGAGCCAATCGTAGGCCGACTCAATATCGCAACTCTGGAGCGCGTGGCTGCTGAGTGGGAGGTGGTTCTCCTCGCGGCGACCCACCGCTTGGCAGACCTAACATACGAAGGCAAACAGAAGGGGTCCACACGGCCGGATCTCGACGCGTTCTTCAACGACCTGGCGGTTCGGTTCGTAGCTGACGTATGCGCGGTCTCGGACGCCGAAATGGAGAAGGACAACCCCGTCGATTACCTCTCGCAAGCAATTACCGCCCTCGCCCGTGGACTTGGAATGAGCGGCGCGGGACTGTTCTTGAACGTCGAGTCGCGCGTCGCGCGGGACAAGAAGCAGCGTGGGTTGGTCGCGCTGCCGCCCAAGAAGGACATCGATCGGCTCGTGCGGAGCTGCATTCGTCCTTTCTTGCGTGAAGTCGCAACCAGCCCCGATACCGACCGGACTCTGCAACACCGTGATGAGATTGCGCAGTTCGTTCTGGAGTATCGAGCGAAGGAGCGATCAGTGGCGGGCGGCGCCTGGCCCACCTACACGTGGCCGCGCACGCTGAAGCACAACCCTGTCTACACGGCACTGCATAAGAAATCGGCTCAACTCCGCCGATCGGGCTTCGAGGGCCCGAAAGGAATACTCGTTTGCGATGCCGGTTGCGAAGGACTCCTGACGCACAGCGAAAGCATCGTCGATGAGTTCTTTCGCGAGCATCGCACGACGGTTTCTTTCGTGGGATTGCTCGACATCCCGGATCGCCCGAATGCTAGGGCTTCCGGCTTGCGCTGCAGGCTACGACTGTTCTGGAATCCGAACCACGCCGAACAAGATACGAGGCATCGAATTGAATCGGCAATGGCTCGCGTCTGCGATCAGCTGCCGCTGGCGGCGTGGCCTTCCCAATACGCTTACAAGCGCGTGCGGAACTGCATTGGTCGGTCATTCGAAGGGAATTGCATGATCGAATCGGGCCCATCTCGTGAACGAGTTCGTGTCTCAGCTCGTGCCGTGCTACGCGCCTTGGCCGGCGAAATTGAACGCAAGCGCAGCGTCGAATCTCATCTTCGACGTGTGTTCGAGGCACTCCTTCGCGAAGGGCGCACGATCAAGTCCGTCCATCTTGAGCCGTCCGAGGATCAGGATGACGACTGGTTAGTGTTCGAGTTTGGCGGTCCCGACGCCGCGATCTCTCCATTCCGGCTACCGGATGCCAACGGCGCTACTGGGACATGAGGCTCGCCAACTGGCGCGCTCCTCGTGAACTCCGTAGGCACACGACATGATATTTTATGCACCGCCGTTGGGCGCCTCGTCGCCGAGTTTGTCTTCGAGGTACTTCAAGTAGGCGTCACGAAAGGTCCGCAGGGAATCAAGTAGCTCATACTCATTCGGCGTCCACGCAGCAAGCTGCTTCTGCGTGAAGCTGGATACGAAGATCGCGCGAAGCAGGGATGCGAGTCCCAGGTGGACTGGGCAGGGATCTTGTTCGCCGCCCCGACCTGCTGCCTCGAGTCGCGCCAGCAGTTCTTTGTAGGTCTCCCAGACGAGTACCGAACGATTGTCGAGCCACTGACGATGGGCGGCGGCAAATGCCTGCATCGCCTTCCTTCCCCACTTCACGAGGTACGGATGGCTAAGGGCGTCGCGATGATTGATCAAGTCGCCGCGTCGCGCGAACGTCCGCGCGATCGGGTACAGCTGGTTGTCGTCCTTGAAGATGTCAGCGATCCGAACGATGGCGCGATCCTCCAGGGCCTTGAGTGCAGCGAACGCCAACGTATTCGCGGGGTTTGTGTGGAAGATGTCCGGGGCCTTGTGGAAGAGGTCGAGCGCGGATCCCATCACGACAGCAGACTGAAGCGCGTGTGACACGTCCAGCTCCACGAACAGAAGTAGATCGCTGAGCTGCTCGGTCTCACCCCGCCGCGCTCCAGCGCTCATAGCCCACCAAAGTGCGTCGGAGGCGTGAGGCACGCCCAGAGCCCAGAGACCAACTTGGCTCGCGGCACCAACGAGATTTGGCGCCGGCGGAAGAGCATGGCGGTCGGAATCAGGCAGGTCGGTGTCGTTCCAGTGGAGGAGGCGAGACATCGAGGGAACATAGCAAGCGGTCGCGCTCGGCAACCATGAAGGCGAGGGCCGACGCAGACGCGAGCCCGAGCCGAATCGAAACGCGAGGACTCGAGGGGCCGTTGTCGCAGATAGTGCCCGACGAATTCATGGCAACATGGATGCGGGATGTCTGGCACGTTCGTTGGGCAAGTCCGGGCCATCGGGGCTGCGGTGCTGGCCACGTGCGCTTGCCAACCGCGGACTGTTCCACAGAATCCGCCGACGGCACGGACACACCTGGGCGATGAGTTCGTCAGCATCCAGGTCTTGGTCAGCGGGCGCGGTGAGGTCGAGGCGACGGACTTTGCCAGTTGGTGCAAGAAGCGATGTAGCTATCGGGTCGCGCGGGGAACGCGCATCCGATTCCGAGCCGAGGCGCGGGAAGACTTCTTCACGCGCTGGACCGGAGCCTGCGGTTCCAGTCCCGAGTGCACGTTCGCACCCAGTGGGAACGTGACGCTCCGCGCGTACTTCGAGCCCGATCGCAGAGAGTTTGAGTGGGCTCGCGTGTTATCAGCCAGCGATTGCATCGGCGTCGATGCGCTCGTCGCCGGGCATGACCTTGTTCTCCTCGGCCACTTGCGCGAGCACGCCGATCTCGATGGCATCAAGCTCGCCGGCGCCGGCGCCAATGACGTTCTGGTTGCGGCGATTGATCCCCAATCGGGGCGGAGTCGGTGGGCGAAGCTCATCGGCGGGCCAAAGATCGACAATCCCAGTTTCCTGGGCCTCGCGCAGGCAGACGCGATGATCGTGCGCATCTGGGCTCCTTCTGTGAAGTACGGGGGACCAGGATCTTCCCTCGCCTGGATCTCGAGTCGAGACGGATCGGTTCTGCGTTCGGTCCCGCTCGCCGACACACTGCACAACACGCGGCTGCTGCCGGACGAGGACCTAGTCGGCATCTCGTCGCCTCGGATGTGGCGCGGTCCTTCGAACGTCATGCGCACCGACGCACAGGGAAAGGTGCGTTGGTCCACCACGCTCGAAGCGACAAAGGAGCTCTTCGTGCGCGAGCTTGTTATCGATGGTCCGGAGGCGATCGTGGTCGGCAGCCTGAAAGGCGCCCCGCGGTTCGGTGGTCAGTCATGGACTGGGTCGCGACGCGCAGGTTCCTGGAATGACTTCTTCCTGGCGCGCGTACATCTCGCTGACGGCCAGCTGCTCGAGAGCCTTTGGCTGTTCTCGGGCGAGCGGTTCGAGGACATCGGGGGACTGGCCGTCGAGGGACGCAACGTCCTCTTCGCTCTCAACACTGTGGGGACCACGACGTTTCTGGGGCAGGAGCTGCAATCTTCAGATAGCCATCTGTGGATCGTCTCGGCGTCGAGCGACCTAGATCATATCAACTGGGCGCAGAGCTTCGGCACGGATGGCCCGCTTTGGGAGGTCAACTTCCGGCCCTCGCGTGGTGGCATTGTCATCGCAGGCCGAGGTCATGGGCGCATTGAGGTTGGGTCGCGCACGGTCGGTGCGAGTAACAGCACGGGGACAATGTTCGTGGCCGAGCTGGACCCGACGGGACGAGTGGTGTGGGCGGACGGTGCGGAGATGGGAGGCGGCCACGATGCTCCGGCAGTCACAGTCGACAACTCGGACAACATCTATGTGGCCGGTCCGCTCGACGTCCGCGCGACCGTCGGCGCATTCAACCTCCAGCCTCGAGGCGGCGGACATTGCGACACGGCGTATATCGCCAAGATTCGCCAGCGGCACTAGCTTCTCGCATCTGGGTTTGCGCCGACTGCTTGGTGCGAAGCTCCGAGCGGCAGCAGCGGCTGTTGGTAGTCACCCCTCTCTGCGCCGAAACACCGCCGGATCAGCGAGAATCGGACCATGTCGAGCACGCCATCGAGGCGGTCGTTCGTAACCAACGCCAATGCGGTCGACACCCTGCGCGGCGTTCACGAAAAGACCACCATGGACCTGAAAGAAAGGTATGACATTGAGAACGACGCCACGAAGTTCGAGATCGCGAAGGACATGTGTGCGTTCGCCAACGCACTTGGTGGCACGATCCTCGTGGGCGCGATCGAGGGACGCGACGACGCCGGCAGAAAGAATGGTCGGATACAACAACTGAAAGGCGTCGAGGCGGCCATCAAGTTGGTCAAGCTCGCGACGAAGGCCAACAGCGAGCTGTGTCGACCCTTGCTGGTCTTCGAGCACGCCGAGATCGTGTTGGACGTCGCACAGCAGGTGGCCATCATCGAACGCCAGCCCTCTGGTGGAACAATTACGGTGGTGGCGCTCAACGTACACCCGCTCGTGAACGGCCCAGCAGGATGTCACCCGTTCGGCAGCAACGGAGCGAAGATTGCAGATGCCTACCGCTTTCCTGTTCGCACCGGCGAAGGAACTCGTTTCCTGGTTCCCGAGGAGCTCTCGTTTCATATGAACTCGCACGAACGCCGCATGTATCTCTTGCTGACGCAGGTACCCGACAAGCACCCGATCAAGCTGTGGGATCACGAGCGCTCGCTCGAGCTCAGCCCCGCAAGCTACGAGATCTTGAAGGTCGACGGCGAGAACATGACCCTGACCGTGATGAACTTGCACAAGCACGTCGACGCTGAGATTCCACTCATGTTCGTTCGCGCGGTCTGGAAGACCTCGGCCGGCTGGAATGTCGCGGTACAGGGGACGGTCTGCAAGTCGAGCCATGCCAACTTCGTCCCGGCGGCGGGCGTGTAGCTTCCAGATTGCGGATCTGTGTCGAGATCGGGATGACCGGAACCTGCGAGAGCGTGGGCAGGACGTCGTCGCGGCCGAGGAATAGCACAGGGCGTCGCTT
>Ga0111538_10001752_pt1 | contig 30513 bp, 25 predicted proteins | sample SoiMethybrSBSTD1_FD_79669 | JGI IMG/M metagenome (GOLD analysis project Ga0111538, IMG submission 79669) | Bulk soil microbial communities from a Populus tree surrounding site in Tennessee, USA - Soil MetaG P. TD hybrid SBSTD1 (version 2)... | ecosystem: Environmental > Terrestrial > Soil >... | reverse complement strand
TGGTCGGCACCATCCCGACCTACGAAGAGTGCGCCGGCTACGCTGAGATGATCGGCAACCCGGTGCGCGCGGTTCCGCTCGATGCGAACTTCAACATGGACATGGAGAAGCTGGCCACCGCCGCGCGCGGCGCCGGGCTCATCTTCTTCTGCAACCCGAGCAACCCGACGGCGACTTACACCGGCGCGCGTGCCTCGCGCGACTTCTTCGCGCGCGTGAACCGCATCTCGCCGGAAACGACGATCCTGGTCGACGAGGCGTACTTCGACTACGTCACCGCGGCCGATCACGAGACCCATATCCCGCTCGCCGTCGAAGACCCGCGCATCGTCGTCGCGCGGACGTTCTCGAAGGCGTTCGGCATGGCCGGTCTGCGCATCGGCTACGCGGTCGGGCACCCCGACGCGATCCGCAAGATGACCGACTGGGACTCGGGCTCGGGCACGAGCTCGCTGAACGTGCTCGCGATGCACGCGGCGACCGCCGCCGTCGAGCAGGATCCGAGCTTCGTCGTCAACGAGCGCGCGCGCAACAAGGAAGTGCGCGACTTCACGATGAAGTGGTTCGCCGATCGCGGCATGAAGCCGGCCGACTCGCAGGCCAACTTCATGTTCGTGAACATCGGCCGGCCGGCGAAGGAGTTCCGCGACGCCTGCCTCGCCAAGGGCGTCAAGGTCGCGCGCGACTTCCCGCCGTTCGAGAAGACGCACTGCCGCATCTCGTTCGGCACGATGGCCGAGATGCAGAAGGCCGTCGCGGTCTTCGGTGAAGTGCTCGGCAAGCCGGCGGCGACGGCAGCGGCGTAGCGCCTCGGTGGTCACAAGCCTTCACCACGAAGGCCACGAAGAACACGAAGGGCTCTTGGGGGACTCCCAGGAGCCTTTCTTGTTTGAACGAGCTCACGGAGAAGAGCGGAGCTCACGGCGAAGAACAGCAGCACGGAGGAACGCCATGAAGCGATTGGGGTTCGTCGTCGTCATTTCCGCGTTGACCGCTGCGATGTCGGCTGCCTCTGTGCGTGCGCAATCGGCGCCCACGCCGCCGCCGGCCCCGCAGACGGCCGTGCAGGGCCCGGGACAGCGGGGCGCCGGCGCGCCGGCCGCGCCGCAGGGCCAGGGACGCGGCTTCACGCCGGTGGTCATCGGCCCGTCCGCGCCCGTCCCACCCGAGGTCGCCATGCCGCGTCCGACCGCGGATGAACTCACCGTGGTGAACTATGCCCTGAGCAGATTCATCGAGACGGACAAATCACCGGCGCAGCCGCTGCTGAAGAAATTCGAAGCGCTCCTGATGGACTGGCCGCTTCGCCTGAATGTCGCCGCGACGTACACACAAACGCCTCAAAGGAGGGGCGCGCGGCACGAAGGGTTTGTCGAGAGAGCCAAACAGGGAGACATCGACCTGCTCCTGCACGGTGATTCGATCACCGACTGGTGGCTTCAGGATGCCAACAAGCCGGTGTTCGACAAGTACTTCGGCACGATCAAGACGGCCAACTTCGCGATCGCCGGCGACACGACGCAGGGCGTCCTCTGGGGCCTCAAGAACGGCGAAGGCCAGGGCTTCCAGCCCAAGGCCGTCATGCTGATGATCGGGACCAATAACAACGGCACCAACCTTGCGGCTGAGATTGCCGAGGGTATTGGCGCCGTAGTGCTCGAGCTGCGCAGGAACTTTCCAAATGCAAAGATTCTGCTCCTGGCGATCTTCCCCAGGAGCGTGCCCGGCGATCCGGTGCGCGAGAGGATCGCAGAGGTCAACCGCATCATCTCGGCGCTCGACGACCAGAAGCACGTCTTCTACATGGACATCGGCGCGAAGTTCCTGGACGAGAACGGCTACTTCCTGCCCGACGCGTTTCGTCCCGACAACCTGCATCCGCTGGCCAAGGGCTACGAGATCTGGGGCGAGGCGGTGAAAGCGAAACTGATTGAGCTCATGAAGTAAAACACAACCTTCACCACGAAGCGCACGAAGCACACGAAGAAGCCCGAGCTGGGCGAAACCCTCGCGTGTCTTCGTGGCCTTCGTGGTCTTCGTGGTGAAACTGGGAGGACGCATTGGTCGGTGCGCGCATCGTCATCTCAGCTGTGTTCGCGGCGTGGATCGTCACCGCCGGCGCCCGGGCCGCGCAGAGTGAGACGACGAGCCCGTTCGTTCTTGGCGCCGCTCACCAGGCTCCCCTGCTCTCAATCGAGCCGTTTGCGCGGTTCACGGGGTCCAGGTGGGTCAACACGTGGCCACCCGCCGACGAGAGCAATAAGCCTGCACCAGCGCTGGATCGGGTGCCGGCAGGTTGGCTCGCGAAGCCCGTCCCGCGCGAGTGGACGCTCTGGCCAACGACTGGCGCGCCGATCAAAGCCACTATCACCGGCATCGCGCGGGAAGACGGCGGCTGCACGGCCCCTCTGGTGCTGACGCTCGCTCCGGCAGACGCGCTCGATATCGCGTTCGCCGACGATAACGGCCCGCCGCTCATCGCGGTTGACACCCAACAGCCCATCGAGGGGGTCCGTCGCATGCGGCCGACCGATGCCGAGTGGCAGCCGCTGACACAAGTCATCGAGCAGGCGTTTCGGGCGAACGAGCCGCGCTTTCTGATGGCGCCCTCGACTCGGAGTCTGGTCGAGACCGCGCGGCGGGAGCTCGACTTTACGATGCTCGAAATCGACACCGCCTCGCTCACGCGAGCGGCGCGGGAGCTGGAGCCGTCTCTCTACTACTTCGAAGCGCAGAAACAGACGACGCTGAAGAGCGGACTGCTGTTCGGGATCAAGGCGCGCGGCTGGCTTCGCCGCAACGGCACGACCTGGTCCGCCGTGGGTGTGACGGGGGCGCCCTTCGACGAAGAAGGACTCTCGTCCGTCACCCCGCTCGGGATCGTTCGCGCTTCCGGCCGAGTGTTCTGGGTGTCGATGATCACCTACTACGAGTCGATGGAGTTCGCGATCGACGAGATCCTGCCGCAGGGCAGCCGCCGGCTGTTGCGCGCGGGCGGAGGCGGTTGTTGATTGGCGGCCCCGGCGATGAATATGGCGGCGCCGCGACTCGATCATCTCGTCTACGCGACACCCGATCTCGATGAGACCGTCAACGAGCTCGCGCACCGGCTCGGGGTGCGCGCGTCAGCCGGCGGGCAGCATCCGGGCCGCGGCACCCGCAATGCGCTTCTCGCCCTCGGACCGTCGGCCTACTTCGAGATCGTCGGCCCCGATCCGTCACAGCCGCCATTGCCGACTCCGCGATGGTTCGGGATTGATCGACTGAGCGAGCCAAAGCTCGTGGCCTGGGCGGCCGCGACCACGAATCTCGACCGCGTCGCCTCGGCTGCGGCTGCCCAGGGCGTGTCCCTCGGCCGTGTGATCTCGGGCGGCCGCACGCGACCGGACGGCCTGCGGCTGACATGGCACGTCACCGATCCGACAACAATCATCGGCGACGGCATCGTGCCTTTTCTGATCGACTGGGGATCGAGTCCGCACCCCGCGGCGACGTCAGCACGCGGCGTCGAGCTCGTGCACCTGCGCGCTGAACACCCGGACGCGCGCGAGGTGCGGCGCATGCTCGACGTGCTCGGCGTCGAGCTCGAAGTCGAACCCGGTCCGGTTGCGCGGATGATGGCGACGATCAGGGCGGGCAAGACTGAAATCCAGCTGTACTAACGGGGGTTCTCACCACGAAGGCGCGAAGGGCTCGAAGTTTTTCGGGCTTTCCTCGCCTAGAAGATCGCAGAATCTGCAGCACGCGCCGGAGCGATCGCGGGAATGGCTGTTGAAAACTTGGCCTGCGCATTGCTAGAGCCAGGAGCGTGCTGGCTCGTCCGAGCGAACTTGTGCGGAGCGTGATTGGGTGCGCGATTGAAGTCCACCGCACACTTGGACCCGGACTTCTTGAGTCTGCCTATGAGGCGTGCCTCGCAAGCGAGCTGACGGATCACAGCCTGAATTACCGACGCCAGGTGCTGGTGCCGATCGTCTACAAGGGGCGAGTCGTCGACTGCCGCTACCGTGCCGACTTCATCGTCGAGGATCAACTCCTCATCGAACTGAAAAGTATCGATCTGGTGCTTCCAATCCACACAGCCCAGGTGCTGACTTATCTGAAACTCGTGGAACTTCAGCAGGCGCTCATTATCAATTTCAACGTCACGCGGCTGGTGGATGGATTGAGGAACGTTCTGCGTACGCCTAGTCGGGCCTGACGTCGCCGGCGGCGGTGCCGCCGCGCCGGCCCGGAGGCCGGCGGCGAGCGGGGAAAAAGGGCGCGTCTGACAGGCTCGTGGGCGAGGAGGTCGAGCCTGTCAGACGCGCCCTTTCTCCCCGCTCGCACTCGACGTCAGGCCCTGCGTCGCGATCTGGCAACTTCGAGCCCTTCGCGGCTTCGTGGTGAGGCTCTTGACTATACTGGCCATATCGCAGCGGAACGCACAGCGTCGTGAATGATGTGGCTTCGCCACGCCCTCTCGATCGCCATCCTGCCGTTCACTGTCACGGTCCTGGTACCGCTGTGGATCGCGCGGCGGTACGGCGTCAGCTTCGCGCTGGGACGCGACCCCGCGGCATTGCTCGTGCAGCTCGCTGGCCTCGGGCTGCTTGCGCTGGGCCTGACCTTCTTCGTCTGGTCGCTGCGCCGCTTTGCCGTGGAGGGCAAGGGTACGCTCGCGCCGTGGGATCCGCCGCGCGAGCTCGTGGTCCTCGGCCCGTATCGCTACGTCCGCAACCCGATGATCTCAGGGGTCCTGCTGGTGCTCTGTGCTGAGGCGGCGCTGCTGCGCTCGTGGCCACACGCAATCTGGGCTGTGGTTTTTCTGGGTCTCAATGCGCTCTGGATCCCGGCCTTCGAGGAGCCACAGCTCGCTGCGCGGTTTGGCGCGTCGTATCGCGAGTACTGCCGCCACGTGCCGCGGGTGATCCCGCGCTGGCGGCCGTGGGAGCCGGGCCCGCGCGAGGTACGGTAGGTCCGCTGCCGTGTGGCACCCCGGCCGGACCGGCTATACTGCGCGCGCCAGCTCCCAGCACTACGGCGGCCCACTTGAGTTGGCGTCGTACACTGCCGCTGCCGTTCGCGTGCGGCGCCCAGAGACGACGCCAAGTCAGGTGAGCGCCGGGATTAGGTCGAACATGGTCGGTCTTCTCCGTTCGCGCTCGATCCAGGCCGGCAGCCTCACGTGCGCGCTCGTCGTCGCGCTGGGCCCGGGATTTCTCGGCCAGCAGGAGGAACAACGCCGCGTCTACGTGGCCGTCGCGGACGCGGGCGGCCGGCCGATCACGGATCGGCCGGCGGATGCCTTTCACGTCTGGGAGAACGAGACGGCACGGCCGATTGTGAGCGCCGGCCTCGCTGACAACGCGCCGTCCGTCGTCGTGGTCGTGCACGGCGCCGGCCGCAACGACACGTTGAGCGTGCGCAAGACGCTTGCCGCAATAATCGAGACGTTCCGCCGCACGAATCCCGAGACCATGCTGGCGATCATGACCGACGTGAATACGCCGCGTCTGTCCTACGTCACGAGCGACGCGCGGACGCTCGATGAGGCGATCGCCCACTATGTGACCAGCGGCCCGGGCCTGATCTTGTTCGAAGCCGTCGAGGAAGCCTGCAAAGTCCTGACGAAACGCGAAACCGATCGGCGGATCGTGCTGGCGATCGCCAATGCGACGAAGAGCGACCCCGAGACGAGAGCGGCGCTGGCGGTCGGCGCCACGTTGAAGCGCGCGAACGCATCCCTGTGGGCGCTCGACTATACGCCCGACGGCTCGCGCGTCAGCGAAACGATCCGGCTGAGCGAGGAGAAAGCCCGCCTCTTCACGAACTGGACGGTGTCGAGCGGCGGCACCTACGACACCGTCATCGGCACGACCGCACTGCCGCAGGCCGCCACGCGTCTCGCCCGCCTCATCGCTTCGCAATATGCGGTGACATACCGCCGCCCCGCCGGCACTGGCCAGGTGAAGCTTCGCACCGGCGTGAGCGGCGATCCGGGTGAGAAAGTCCTCGGGCCGATCTGGTCGGCGCGCTAGCAGAGCCGTAGGGCGGGTCGGGCTTCGACCTGCTGACACGACGCGGCTCACACCCCGAGCCGCGCTACTGGCGTGGCGGAACCTATCTCGACACGATCGATCCCGGCGCTCGGACGATGGTGCCGGGCCGGTTGCTGACCGTGACCTCGAGGTGTCGCGGCCCGGTGGTGGCGGGCAGCGACAATCCGATCACGTACGACATGCGGGTTTCGAGTGCAGTCCGCTCCAACGTGCCGAGCTGAAGCTCCATCCACGGAGCCAGCTTGGGTGGCGGCCCTTGCGGCGGCCGGGGCGGCAGGTCACCGCCGGCACGCCCGAAACCGGGGAAATAAGCGCCGCCTGTCTCTGCCGCGAGCGTCTGGAGTCCCAGCGTCGAATTGACGATCAGCGCGGTCGACTCGCTCACCGTATAGCGCTGCTCGCCGACCGGCCCGATGACGCTGATCGGAACACCGGCGGCGACCGCGTGCCGCACGAGCTCCACGAGCCCGCGGCGGTTGCCGGTCGATCGCCCGTCGGTGATCAGCACCACGCTCCGGCGTCCGCGCTCGCCTTCGAGTGCCGTCACGCCGGCGGCCGCCGCGTCCCACGCCGGCGACGGGCCGAAGCGTTCGGCGTCGGGAACATTCAGGATGGCGCCGGTAGCCGCACGCAACGCGGCCGCATCCGACGACAGTTCCGAACCCATGCGGAGCTGTTGTGCGAAGCTGCCGAAGCGCCAGCGATCGACGGGCGCGGGACTCGCCGTCAGCCAGTTGTCGAGCGTCGCGCGCAGCGCCGTCGTCGCGTCTCCCTTCCCGTAGTTGCCGTCGAGGCTGGCGCTGACGTCGAACAGGACAACGAGTGACGCGGGCGCAGGGCCAGGCTCGACCGATTCGACGGCGACGGATTGGCCACCGGCTGTCACACGAAAGTCCCCGCGCGTGAGCCCGGCGAGCGGCTGGCCGTCAGCGCCGAGAACGAGGACCTGCACGAGTGCCCGCGCCGGCTGCGCCGATCGCGCCGATGTCGACAACGACGCGGCGGAAATGAGGCCGGCCAGAAGCGCCACACGGAAGAGCCTCATCGCGCCACCGCCAGGTACGATCGCCGCGCCCGCGCCGTGAGGCCGGCGCGCCGGACGCGCACGTCGATTCGGTGCAGCTTGTTGTCGAGCGCGGACGGCTTGAAGCCGAGAAGATACTGTCCGCGCAGTTCCTCGGCGACGCGCGCAAATGCGGCCGGCAGCTCGGCATCGCGTTTCAGCTCGAAGTGCGCGCCGCCACTCTGCTCCACCAGCCGGACGAGGCGGCCTTCGATCGGCGCGCCCTCGAGGCCGATCGCGTACATCATGAAGTCATCTCTGATGGCCTTTTGTTCGACGGCCTCGGGCGTCCCCATCCGGCCCGGCAGCGACGTCGAGTTCTCGCCGTCGGTGAGTGTGAGCACGACGCGGCGGCCGGTTTCGTCGTCCTGCACGGTCATCGCTTCGTGCAGCGCGTTCCAGAGCGGCGTGCCGCCGCCGGGCCAGAGCTCCTCGTGCAGGATCCGGCGCAGCGCGTCGCCCCGATCCGTCGGCTCCGGGCTGATCGCGATCTCGGTGCCGAACGTCCCGATGCGCACACGGTCGCCTGACCGCACGGCCTCGACGAACGCGCGGGCGGCATCGCGCACCCGTACGACCCTGGCCACCATGCTGCCGCTCATGTCGAGCATCAGCACGGCCACCATCGGCTGCGGATCGCTCGAGAACTGCTGCACCTCGACCGGGCGCCCGTCCTCGAGGACCTGAAAATCGGTCCGCTGGAGATCGGGTACGAGCCGGCCGGTTCGATCGACGACGCGCACGTACACGGCGACGGTGGCCGCGCCACCGCGAAAGGTCGCCTGCTGCCGGCCGGCGCCGATCGAGATCAGGGCCAGCACCAGCACGACGACGATGAAAAACGCGTGCTTCATGGCGAGATCAGGGACCAGTTTAGACTGCGGTTCAAACCCAGACGGGGCGGGATTCAGCCCGCCTTTGCAGGGCCGGCCGAAGCCGGCCCCTCCTGCCGCGAGAGTTTTCCTGCCGCTGCCGCCTGCTCGTAGTAGTCGACCTGCTGGCGCAGCGCGGACGCCGCCGGATCGCCGCGTGATTCGGCCAGTGCCAGCGCCGCGCGTGCCGTCGCTATGGCCTCGGCGAACCGGCCGTTCCGCGCGTAGGCAGCGCCCAGCGCTTCGAGCACACCCACGTGCTGTCGCGCCGTCAGCATGGCCGCGCGCTCGCCGGTCGTCACCGCCATGCGCCGATCGTCGTCCGTCGCGGCATCGCCCGTGGCGGCAAGCCAGGTGAAGCGCCACAGGAGCAGCGCGCTGTCGGGCGCGCGCTGCAGGGCCCGCCTGAAATGCGGCAGCGCCTTCGCGATGTCCTTGAGATCGCTGTAGGCCTGCCCGAGAATCACGTCCGCATCGGGCAGCGTCGGGTCGAGTGCGAGCGCCTGCTGGACACTCGCGATGCCCTCGGTCAGCTTCCCCTGCGCGCACAGCGCCGCGCCGAGCTGCAGGTGGCTCTGCGCTCGCGTGTTGCGATCCGCAGGCAGCGCGAGCGCCCGCCGCATTTGCGCCTCGGCCTCGGTGTGGCGCAGCGCGGCCATCAAGTCGATCGTGTAGTTCAGCCGCGCCCGCGCGTTGTCCGGACGCTTCGCGACGGTGTCGGCCCAGATCGCCTCGTCGCTCGAGTAGTCACGATTACGGGCGCGCGTGGCGGCCGTGAATAGCACCACCATGGCGAGCACGAGGATCGCGGCGATGGTACGACGGGGCCGGACCGCCAGTCTGCGCCCGAAACCGTACGCGGCGATCACCACGAGCGCCACGATCGCCGCGGCCGGCAGATACATGCGGTGCTCGGCCGCGATCTCCGTGGGAATGGGCAGCACGCTCGACGTGGGCGCAAGCACAAAGAAGAAGACGCTTCCGGCAAATCCCGCAGGATGGCGGCGGATCACGGCGATGATCGTCACGGCGAGCAGGGCCACGATCAACGCCGCCTGCGGCAGGACGTCGATCGGTGACGACGCGCGCGGCCACCCGTAATAGTCGAGCACCAGCGGCGCCGGCACGAGCGCCAGCCGCAGGTAGTGCACGAGCACGCCGGCCTGCGTCCACAGGTACGACCACGGCGTCCAGCCTTCGGTGGCGCCATAAGTGGCCACGTCAGTCAGGATGAGACGCGCCTGGGACGCCGACAGCAGCAGGACGACCGTCACCGCCCAGGTCGCGGTCAGTCCGGCGTACAACAGCCGCCGCGGGCGATTCCGCCACGGCGCCCACGGCGCCCGCTCGAAGACGACGTCCCACAGCCACACAGCGATCGGCGCCGAGACCATCGCCTCCTTCGTGCCGAGGCCGAGCGCACAGGAAACGATGGCGCCGGCGACCCACGGCGCGCGCCTGGCCCCGGGAAGCCCCGCGCGGATGGCGCAGTACAGCGTGAGCAGATAGAACAGCGCCATCAGCGATTCCACGCGCTGAACGACGTAGGTCACCGCCGCGGAACCGAGCGGGTGGACGATCCAGATGAGCGCCACGATCGCCGCCAGAGGAACGGCCGCGCGGCCGGTGCGGTCCCGCAGGGCCGATGACTCGAGCGTCCGGCGAACGGCGCCGAACAGCACCAGCCCGGTGCCGAGGTGAATCAGGAGATTGACGAGGTGATAGCCCCAGACATTGCGACGGAACCGCGCCGCGGCGTCCGGCAGGAGGCCGGCGGGACTGAACACGTCGCGGACCTCGGCCGGCGCCAGCGCGTAGTTGAGCGCAAACGACAGGTTGGCGACCGGCCGGCCGGACACGGTCGCACCGGCGGGCGGCCGCAGCACGTCAGGGAGCGCGAGCGACCGGATCGTCGTGTTCTCGACGATCGCCGGCCGATCGTCGAACACGAGCACACCGGCAAAACTCGGAATGTACGCGTAGACCCCGGCGAGCACGATGACGGCACCGGCGATCCAGGCGAACGCCGGCGGCGGAGACGTGAGCTCGACCTTTTCACCACGAAGACCACGAAGACCGCGAAGGTTTGTTTTGCGAGAGCTCTTCCCCAAGAAAAACCTTCGTGCTCTTCGTGCGCTTCGTGGTGAGCGCTTTGAGACCGTGGATCTACTTCGCCGGCCAGGTCGTGCCCTGATCCCTCGGCACCTGCGTCACGCCCTTGAACACGAACTTCTGCAGGCGGCGGCCCTGATACGTCTCGGTCGTGTAGATGTTGCCCTTCGTGTCGGTGGCGATGCTGTGGACGGCGAAGAACTGGCCCGGCTGCCGCCCGCCGTCGCCGAACGTCGAGAGGATCTCGAGCGTGTCGCGGAGCAGGATGTAGACACGCTCGTTCTTCCCGTCGGCGAGGAAGAGGTACTTCTGTTCCGGATCCTTCGAGAACGCGACGTCCCACACGGCACCGTCGCCGAGCGTCTTCTTGAAGAAGAACGCTTCCTTGACGAACTTGCCTTCGCGCGTGAAGACCTGCAGTCGGTTGTTCGGCCGATCGCAGACGTACACCAACCCGTCGTTGGAGAGATCGGCGCAATGCACGGGCGTCCGGAACTGCTGCGCCGGCGCCGCGCCAGGATCGTACTGATAGGCCGGCATCTGCGCGTCGTCGGGCTTGTTGCCGTACGCGCCCCAATACCGCTTGAACTTGCCGGTGTCGGCGTCGATCACGGCGACACGCTTGTTGCCGTAACCGTCGGCGATGTACGCCTCATTCGCTTTCGGATCGACGAAGATCTTGGCGACGCGTCCGAAGTTCTCGGTGTCGTTGCTGCCGGTCGGCTTGGGCTGCGGCTTCCCGAACTGCGCGATGAACTTGCCGTCCTGGGTGAACTTCAGGATGTGCGAGTCGGTCCCGACGTTGCCGCCGATCCACACGTTTCCCTTGTGGTCGATCGCGAGGCCGTGGTTCGATTGCGGCCAGTCGTAGCCCGTGCCTGGGCCGCCCCAGTGACGAAGCAGATTCCCGGCCGCGTCGAACTCGAGCACCGGCGGCGCCGCGGAACAGCAGCTCGCCGTGGGCGGCTTCTGATCGAGGTTGGCCTCGGCGGCGAGCGACCCCTGCCGGTGCACGATCCAGACGTGATCCTGCGCGTCGATGCCGAGGCCAATCGTCTCGCCCATCACCCAGTGATTGGGCAGCGGCTTCGGCCACATCGGATCGACCTCGAACTTGGGCGCCGTGACCATGTCTTTCGATTGCGCGTCGAACGTGCGCTCGCCAATGCCGAGTGCGGTGAGCGCGACGACGAAGGCGGCGCCGATCAGGAGATCCCGTCTACGAGTCATGTCATCCACCTACGATCAAACAAAAGCAGAAAGGAGGGGCGGGCTTTAGCCCGCCTTCGCTGGGCCGGCTAAAGCCGGCCCCTCCGACCGCCGGTAGTTCTCCAACGCGCTCTTACTTTCTGACCCATTTCTGCAAACGCTTCCCCTCGAAGTTCTCGCCTGTGTAGACGTTGCCCTTCGAGTCCACGGCGACGCTGCCAACGCCGCGGAACAGGCCCGGCTGCCGGCCGCCGTCGCCGAAGCTTCCCAGCTCCTCCAGCGTGTCGCGGCGGACGACGAACACGCGCTCGTCCATGCCGCTCGGTACGAAGAGGAACTGCTGCTGCGCGTCGTTCGAGAAGCCGATGTCCCAGACCGATCCCATCCCCCGCGTGCTCTTCGAGACGACGCCTTCCTTGACGAACGCGCCGTCCTTCTTGAAGACCTGGATGCGGTCGCTCGCGCGATCGCAGACGTAGACCTGCCCGTCCCTGGCGACCGCGACGCAGCTGACACTGCGAAACTGCTTCGCCGCCGGCGCGTCCGGCTCGTACGCGGCAGGTGCGGCCGCATCGTCCGGCTTCGTGCCGTAGGCGCCCCAGTGCCGCTTGTACGCACCGGTCGTCGCGTCGAAGACGACGACGCGGCGGTGCGTGCCGAGCCCGTCGGCGACGAACACTTCGTTGGCCGCCGTGTCGACGTCCACGCCGGCGGGCCGGCTCAAGGTCGTGGTGCTGTTGCTGCCTTCCGAGGTGCCGGGCTTGCCGATCTGCAGCAGGAACTTGCCGTCGCGCGAGAATTTGAGAACGTGCGCGTCGGCCGGTCGGGGCGGCGCCGCCGCGGCGCCGCCCTTCGCACCACGTCCGCCACCGCCGCCGGCCGGTGCGTCGGTCCCGGCCGCCGTAATCCAGACGCTGCCTTTGGCATCGACGGTAATCGCGCCGGGTGAGACGGGCCAGTCGTAGCCTTGCCCCGGTCCGCCCCAGTGGCCGACGAGCGCGCCGGTGGTGTCGAACTCGAGCACGGGCGGCGCCGGCGCGCAGCAGGTCTCGGCCGTCGGCGGGTTCGTACCGGTGCCGGCTTCGGTGCGCTGCGTCAGGGAATCCAGGCCACGGTGTACGAGCCAGACGTGATCCTGGCCGTCCACGGCCACGCCGGTCACCGATCCGAGAATCCAATGATTGGGCAGCGGCTTCGGCCAGAGCGGGTCCGCCGCGTACGTGGGCGCGGCCGCGCCGCGGCCGCGGGCTGGCTGTGGCGGCAACGGGGCCTGCGGTTCTCTGGCCAGATCGAGCGCCCCGGCGAGTACGACCATTCCGAGCGTCGAGCCCAATACGATTGATCTCTTGCGCGTCATAGAGCCTCGTCCCCGTCCGGCAGTGTCCTGGAAGGGCGCCAGTATACTACCCGCGGAAACGACCGTGACCGAGCGTCAGACCGTCCTGGCCGCCGAAGTCCGACGCGCGCGCGGCCGGCGGCCCCGTCTCGTCGCGGCGCTGGTCCTCGGGCTCGCGATCGTCGTCGGTCCGGCGCGGCCGGAAGCGCACGACATCCCGCAGGACGTGCTGATCCAGATGTTCATCAAGCCCGAGGGCGCACGCGCGCGCGTGCTCGTCCGGGTCCCGCTCGCGGCTATGCGCGACGTCAACTTTCCGCTGGTCGGTCAGCAGGGCTTCCTCGATCTGGCGCAAGCGGATGCCGGGCTCCGTGTCGGCGCCGAGACGTGGATCGCGAACGGCATCGCCCTCTACGAACACCAGACGCGCCTGGGCCCGCCGCGTCTCGTCGCCGCGCGGGTGGCGCTCCCATCGGATCGTTCCTTCGGGACGTACGAGGACGCACTGGCCCACGTGACCGGGCCGCCGCTTCCGGCCGACACGCAAATCATCTGGAACCAGGCGCTGTTTGACGTCCTCTACGAGTACGACATCCGGTCGGACCGATCCGACTTCACGATCGACACGGATCTCGTCCGCCTCGGCATTCGCGTCGTCACGGTCATGCGGTTCCTGCCTCCGGGCGGGTCGGTCCGCGCCTTCGAGTACCTCGGCGATCCCGGACCGGTACGACTTGATCCGCGGTGGTATCAATCCACGCTGCGGTTCGTCAGACTGGGCTTCCACCACATCCTCGACGGCATCGATCACCTGCTGTTCGTGTTCTGTCTGGTGATCCCGTTCCGCCGGTTCGGCCAGCTCGTCGTGATCGTGACGGCCTTCACGATCGCGCACTCGATCACGCTGATCATTGCGGCGGTCGGTCTCGGGCCCGGCGCCCTCTGGTTCCCGCCGCTCATCGAGCTGCTCATCGCGTTGTCGATCCTCTTTATGGCCCTGGAGAACATAATTCTTAGTTCGCCCGGGGCCTGGCCTTCGCGAAGCTTCGGCCAAGCTCGCCATAGCCTGGCCCCGATAGACGTGCCAGGCGGAGGCGGCCCACCGCCGGGCGAGCGACTCGCCGCTTCGGGCTCGTCGGTCGCGTCGGCGCCGGGGCCCGGGCCTGCGCCCGCCATCAACCTCCAGCGCCGGTGGATGATCGCGTTCGCGTTCGGGCTCGTGCACGGCTTCGGGTTCTCGTTCGCGCTGCGTGACACGCTGCAGTTCGCGGGCTCGCACCTGATGACCTCGCTGCTGTCGTTCAACGTCGGTGTCGAGCTGGGACAGATCCTGGTCCTCGCGATCCTGGTCCCGGTCCTGCACGCGCTCTTCCGGTTCGCCGTGGCGGAACGGCTCGGCACGATCATCCTGTCCGCGCTGGTCGCGCACACCGCCTGGCACTGGACGATCGAACGTGGGGAGCGGCTCCGCCAGTTCAGCCTCCCCGCATTCGATCCGGCGACGCTGGCGGTGGCGATGCGGTGGGCGATGGGACTCGTCCTGCTCGCGGGGGTCTGGTGGTGGATCGGCCGGACGCGGGTACGCCAGCCGCAACGCCAGGATCGCTGACCGTTACCGTCCTTACATTCCTGACTGGCCCGAAAAAGCACGCCTGATTCCGGCGCGCCAAGGTGTGCCATGGCGTGCAGGGCGATCCCTGTCCCCCGTGGTACACCGCTTGCTCTTCCCTTGTCCTCAGCAGACCATGCGGCGCCTTCTGCTTCTGGGATTCGTGTGCGCGATGACGCTCGGGATGGGCCCGGCCTCGGCCGACGTCTCTGGCGTCACCACCGCCGGCGAGAAGCTGGTGAGCAACGCCGTCGTGTGGTTCGACGCGCCGGCCGCGCCACGCCGGGTTGAGAAGTCTGAAGTCGTCCTGGATCAGCGCAACCTCAACTTCCTGCCGCACGTGCTCGTGGTGCAGGTCGGCACGGTCGTCAAGTTTCCGAACAACGATCGCGTGTTCCACAACGCCTTCTCGTTTCACGACGGCAAGAAATTCGATCTCGGCCTCTACCCCGTTGGCACCGTCAGGCACGTTCCGTTCGATCGCGAAGGTCTGAGCCGCGTGTTCTGCAACATTCACCCGCAGATGGCGGCGTACGTCATGGTCGTGAACACGCCCTACTACGCGGTGTCCGATCGCACCGGTCAATTCACGATTCGCGACGTCCCGTACGGAACGTATCGCTATCACGCGTGGCGGCCGGGCGCAGCGATTCTGAACGACACGATCGTAGTCGCCGCGGGCGTCTCGGCGCGGGTCGAGTGGCCGTGATGCGACGCGCTCTTGTCCTCGGCGTCGCGTGCGGACTCCTCCCCGGACTGGCGTCGGCTCAGGTGGAATCCCGCGTGTCGGCCGAGGTGGATTTCACGGCCGGCCGGTCAACCGATGACGTGAACGCGGCCGCCGTCCAGACCCGCCTCTTCGGCGCGAGCCGATCGGATTGGCGCTACTACGTCGAGGTCGCGTGGGGGCGTGTCACGACCTCGGACTCGGACGCATTCGGCGCAGCCTATCCCTACGACCGGCAGGTGCGGCCGATGGAGGCGTTCGTCGAGAAGACCGTACATGGCCAGCGCTGGATTGCGGGCCTTCGCGCCGGCCGTTACCGCACGCCGTTCGGCATGTCGGGACGCGGCGATCACGCGTACGCCGGCTTCGTCCGCGCTCCATTGATTCGCTACGGGCGCAACTGGACGATCTCCAATACGTTTCTCGACACCGGCGCCAGCGTCATGGCGGGCCTCCCGGAGGCGCACGTGGAAGCCAGCGTCGGGGCCCCGCTCGACGAAGGCGAAATGCGGCGCCAGGGCGGCGTCACCGCGACCGTGCGCGGTCAGGTGTACTACCGCGCATTCGTCGTCGGCATGAGCACCATGCGCAGCCGTCCGAACGACGATCAGCCGTGGATCAGCGGCGCGATGGTCTTCCACGGCGTCGACGCGCGCTGGATGCGCGGCGGTGTCCAGGTTCGCGGCGAGTGGATCTGGGGCCGCCCGTTCGACGACGTGAAAACGCGCGGCGGCTACGTCGATGTCCTCGTGCATCACGTCGGGATGGGGCCGGTGACCGCCGTCGCCCGCGCGGAGCGGCTCGACTACGACGCCGGCGAGCACTCCGCCTACCTCCAGCGCTATACGGCCGGCGCGCGCATCCGTGTGACGGCCGCAATCGCCGGCCAGATCAACGTCCTCCACCAGCCGCTGCCCATGGAAGGCCAACGCCGGTCGGCGCTCGACGCGAGCGTCACCTACTCGGTTCGCTTTTAGCCGCATGGTCCCGGCGTCCTCCAGCCAGACGGTGATTCCGTGGCATCGCCGCCTCGAAGCGCGAGTGCTGCTCGGCGTGACCATCGTCGCCGGCCTGTCGCTCCTCGCGGTGGTCGGCGCGACCAGCCAGGTCGTCAACCGCTATTCGCTCGGCCGTTCGCGCGACGACGTCCTTGCGGCGCGTGAGGCGTTCAGCCGCATCATCGACACGCACGCCGAGTTCGCCGCCCGCGAGACCCGGCTCATCGTCGAGCTGCCCGTCTTTCGCGCCTCGCTCACCAAATCGCGCCTCTCGGCGGCCGGACCGCCCGACGGGCCGACGATGAGCGAGATGACGCTCGACTACTGCAAGAAGCTCGAAGCGAACTTCTGCATCGTGAGTGACGCCAACGGCGGCTGGCTCGCAGAGACGGGCTGGTCGCTCGGGCAGGAGTCGGCCGCGGTGATCACGACGGCCATCGACCAGACGCGCGACGGCCGCTCGTTTCAGGACACCGTCACCATCGGCGACGAGCTGTTTCTGATCATCGCCGAGCCGGCGCTCTTCGCCCAGGAGGTGCTCGGCACGCTCACGGCCGGATACCGGCTCGACGACGGCGTCGCCGGCGAGATGGCGCTGGTCGCGCGCTGCGACGTGAACTTCATCTGCGCCGGCAATCACCTCTGTGGCAGCAGCCTGCCGGCGCGCGATCGGACGGCGCTGCGCCTGCTGCTCGAGTCGAATCCCGGCACGTTGTCGAGCCAGGCCGGCAGCCCGACCCTGCACAGCATCGGCGGGACCTCCTACGTCGGCGGCACCTACGTGCTCCGGGCGGGCCGCGCCGATCCAACCGGCGAGGTGGACGCGCCGCGGCTGGTCCTGCTCCAGGACGTCAGCCCGACCGAGCAGGCGCTGCGCGAGATCAACGCGGCGCTGCTGCGCATTGGCGGGATCACGTTCGCGATTGCCCTCGCCGGCATTCTCGTGCTGACGCGCAAGACGACGCGTCCCCTCCGCGATCTCGTCACGGTGACGCGCGACGTGGCCGGCGGCAACTGGGCCCGCCAGGTGCCGGTGGACGGCCCGGCCGAAGCGCGCACCATGGCCGAGGCGTTCAACCACATGACCTCGACGCTCAGCCACTGGCATCAGGAAGCCAGGGACCGGGCGCAGCAGCTTCACGAATCGTATGAACGCTTTCGATCGATCACTGATTCGGCCAACGACGCCATCATCTCGGTCAACCAGGCGGGCGACGTCGTGTTCTGGAACCTGCGAGCCGCCGCCGTGTTCGGGTACTCGGAGACCGAGGCGCTCGGGCGGCCCGTGGCGCGGCTCGTGCCCGCGCGGTATCACGCCGAATTTGCCGATGAAATCGCGCGGCTGCGCGCGGGAGATCGGTCGTGGGTCGGCCGGAGCCTCGAGCTGTGCGCGCTGCGGCCCGACGGGACGGAAGTGCCGGTCGAGCTCTCGCTCTCGACCTGGAACGCCGGCCGCGACGTCTACTTCACCGGCGTCATTCGTGACATCACCGAACGCCGGCAGGCCGCCGAGGAGCTGCGCCAGCGCGAAGAACAGCTGCGGCACGCCCAGAAGATGGAAGCGGTGGGACGCCTGGCCGGCGGCATCGCCCACGATTTCAACAATCTCCTCACGGCCATCCTGGGCTACGCCGATCTGCTCCTCGAGGAATTGCCCGCCGATCACCCGATGCGAGCGGACCTCGAAGGCATTCAGGGCGCCGGCCGGAGCGCCGCGTCGCTCACGCGCGAGCTCCTCGCCTTCAGCCGCAAGCAGGTGCTGCAGCCGGTCGTGCTGGACCTGAATCAGGTGGTGAGCGCGACCGAGCTCCTGATGCGCCGGCTGCTCGGCGAAGACATCGAGCTCGTGCTGAAGCTCGAGACGCACGCCGAGCCGGTCCGCGCCGACCGCAGCCAGCTCGAACAGGTGCTCCTCAACCTGGTGGTGAACGCCCGCGACGCGATGCCGAACGGCGGCCGGCTGACGATCAGCACGTCGAACATGGTGCTGGGCCACGACGCGGGCGGCCGCAGCCTCCCGGCCGCGGCCGGCGCATACGTCGTCCTGAACGTCACGGACACCGGGCACGGCATGACCGACGACGTGCGGTCGCACATCTTCGAGCCGTTCTTCACGACGAAGGAGCTCGGCAAGGGCACCGGCCTGGGGCTGGCGACCGTCTACGGCATCATTCAGCAGAGCGGCGGGCACATCTGGGTCGAGAGCGAACCGGGCAAGGGATCGTCATTCCACGTCTGCCTCCCGGCCATGGCGGAGACCGCCCTCGCCCAGGTCGTGTCGCCTGAAGCCACCACCGACCGCCGCGGGTCCGAGACCATCCTGCTGGTCGAGGACAACGACGCCGTCCGGACGCTGGCGCGCGACGCGCTGACCCGCTACGGCTACGAGGTGCTCGAAGCGACCAATGGCGCCGAGGCCCTGTTCGTGGCGACCGAACAGCTCGACCGCATCCAACTGGTCCTGACCGACGTCGTGATGCCCGTCATGGGGGGCCGGGAACTGGTCGCCCGGCTGACGGCGCTCCGTCCCGATCTCAAAGTGGTCTTCATGTCCGGGTACACGACCGAAGCGGTGGGCAGCGAGGGCGTCTCCTCGGCGTTTCTCCAGAAACCGTTCACCCCGTCGCTGCTCGGCCAGACGGTCCGGGACGTGCTGGATCTCACCGCAGCCTGAAGTGGGGTGGAGTAACATGTCACGGCTTCCCGGCTCCCAGATGACGATCAACACGAAGACCCCCGCGTCGGTTCGCTGCTCCGGCACCGTGCTGGTCGTGGACGATCTGGGGTCGAATCTCGACCTGCTGCGACGGCTCCTCACCGCGCAAGGGTATAACGTCGTCACGGCGGGCGACGGACAGGAGGCGCTCGAGATCGTCTCGCGCGAGGCGCCCGATGTGGTGCTATCCGACATCCGGATGCCGCGGCGGGATGGGTTCGACCTGTGCCGCGAGCTGAAAGCGTCGCCGGACACGCGCCTCACGCCGGTGGTCCTGATGACCGGCATGGAAGAAGCGACTGACCGCATCCGGGCGATCGAAGCCGGAGCCAACGATTTGTTGAGCAAGCCCATAGATCAACCGGAACTCCGAGCGAGGATACGGTCTCTTATGCAGCTCAAGCATTTCACGGACGACCTGGACTCAGCCGAAGCGGTGCTGCGGAGCCTCGCGCTCATGATCGAAGCGCGGGACTCGTACACGGAGGGTCACTGCGATCGCCTGGCGCGGTACGCCAACGATGCGGGCCGGGTGCTGCAATTGCCCGAGGATGACCTGGTCGCGCTCGGCCGCGGCGGCTACTTCCACGACATCGGCAAGATCGCGCTGCCCGACTCGATCCTCCTCAAGCCTGGCCCGCTCACGCCCGAGGAGTACGAGCGAATGAAGGAGCACCCGGTCGTCGGCGACCGGTTGTGCGGCGACTTGCGGGCGCTCCATCACGTGCGCCCGATCGTCCGGCACCATCACGAACGGCAGGACGGCAGCGGCTATCCCGACGGCCTCGCAGGCGACTCCATCCCGCTCCTCGCGCAAATCATCAGCGTCGTGGACGTCTTCGACGCGATCACGACGACGCGACCGTATCACCGGGCGGTGTCGGCCGAGGCGGCCTTCGACGAGCTGCGCAAGGAGGTCCGCAACGGCCGGCTGCGCAAGGAGTTGGTCGAAGCGTTTATCGCGTCACAGGCGAAATAAACGACATCGTTTATTTCGGCTGCGGGACGATCCGCAGGTACGGGCGCGGCGCCTTCCAGCCGTCCGGATAGACCTTCTTCGCCTCCTCGTCGGACACCGACCCGGCAATGATCACGTCTTCGCCCTGCTTCCAGTTCACCGGCGTCGAGACCTTGTGCTTCGCCGTGAGCTGGAGCGAGTCGATCACGCGCAACACCTCGTCGAAATTCCGGCCCGTCGTCATCGGATAGACGATGATGAGCTTGACCTTCTTGTCGGGCCCGACGACGAAGACGTTGCGGACCGTCTGATTGTCCGCCGGCGTTCGCCCCTCGTACGACCCCTCGAGCGACGCCGGCAGCATGCCGTACAGCTTCGAAATGCTGAGGTCGGTGTCGCCAATCATCGGGTAGTTCGGCGCGAAGCCCTGCGTTTCCATGATGTCGTTCGACCATGACGCGTGCCGGTCCACGGGGTCGACACTGAGGCCGATGACCTTCACGTTGCGCTTGTCGAACTCCGGTTTGAGCTTGGCCATGTAGCCGAGCTCGGTCGTGCACACCGGCGTGAAGTCCTTCGGATGCGAGAAGAGCACCGCCCACGAGTTGCCAATCCAGTCGTGAAACTTGATCGGGCCTTCGGTGGTCTGGGCCTGGAAGTCGGGAGCGAGATCGCCAATCGAGAGCGCCATTATTGCCTCCGGCAAGAAAAGATCATTGCTTCAGGGTGAAGCTTTTGTCCAGAAAAGAGAGAAACGCCGTCCAGTCGGCCTGGGTCGCCATGTGACCACCCGTGTGGTAATGCCAGCCCAGGTCGCCGGTGATGATCGGCGTGTCGAGCGGCGGCAGCTCGGTGACGCCGAGCGGCTTCTTGCCGAGGAGAGTGTAGACCGGGCCGGCCGCGACGGTCGCGAGGAACTCGCCCTTGGGATCCGCCCACTGATCGGTCGTGCCGCCGGTGATGTACGCAGGCCGCGGCGCGCTGAGCGCGATCAGCATGTGCGCGTCGACCGGCATCTCGTTCCACTTGCCGACGTACTTCTGAAGGTTGCCCGCGAACTGGTGGCCGAAGTTCTGCGCCATGTCGTCCACCGACTCGCCCCAGTCGCGGCGCGCCAGCGCCGCGCCCATCTCGCCCGAGCAACTGGAGAAGACCGCCGCGATGCGTTGATCGAGGGCGGACGCCCAGAGCACGGTCTTCCCCAGCCGTGAATGCCCCTGGATCGCGATGCGCTTCGGATCGACCGACGCATCCCGTTCGAGGAAGTCGATGATGCGGCTGATGCCCCACGACCAGGCGCTGATCGTGCCCCACTCGTTGGGCGCCGGCGCGCTCTGTCCGGGCTTGAGGGTCAGGCCAATCACGCCTTCGCTCCACGCGTTCGCGCGGTCGGGTTGGATGTCGTTGTAGCCGACCATCGCGTAACCCCAGCCGCGCGAGAGGATCTCCGCCGCGACCGGCGGATCGCCGCCAAGCCCGCCGCGTCCGGCCGGCGCGTTCGCGCGCCCGGTCCCCTGGGCCGCCGAAGCGGCGCCCGCCGCGGGCCCCTGGGTCGCCGAAGCGGCGGCAGCCGCCGAGGCGCCACCGCCGAAGTTCACGAGCAGAATCATCGGTGCGCGGCCCTTGACGTTCGCCGGCGTGTAGACCGTCAGATTGATCTTCGGACCGTCGGCCGACGGCCCCATCTGCCCGACGACCTTGCGCCGGACAGCGGCGCCCTCGCGCGCGCCCGGCTCGGTCTCGACGACGTTCCACGTCACCGTCGGCGTGTTGTCCGGAATGCGGCCATAGATCTCGGTCAGGTACAGATCGAGGATCTCGGCACGCCGCCGCTTCTCCCATGTCGCCGCGTCGCGCACGCGCTGGCCGTTGGCCAGCACCAGCGGATCGGGCAGCGTGTACGGCGGGACCTTCGCCTCGTCGTAGTTCGAGACGTGCTTCGTCTTGAGTGCGAGGCGCACCGGGTTGCCGTTCGGATCGCTGCCGAGGTTGTTCGAGGGCGGCGTCTGCGCGAGCGCCCGCTCGATCGCCTGCTGCACGTTTGCCGGGGTCGTCGGCACCGGCGGCGTCTGCGTTTGCGGCGCCTGCGTGGCGTCAACCACGGCAAGTCCGACCACGGCGGCTCCGAGGGCCGTCAGGAATTTCTGCATAGCCTCCCATTCTAGGCCAACCGTCTGCTCCTCTAGTCCGTCTATACCGGAGGTTGACGTCTAGTCCACCTAGAGGAGATTCGATGCCCCCGTCCGGTCCGGTCGTCCCCGGAACCCTCGACCTGCTCATCCTGCGATCACTCAGCCTGGGCGAGCTGCACGGGCTGGGCATCGCGCGCCGCATCGAGCAGATCACCCGGGGCGCCTTCGAGGTCAAAGCCGGCTCGCTCTTCCCGGCGCTGTACCGGATGGAGCACGCCGGCTGGCTGACATCGTCCTGGGGCGAATCGGCGTCCCGCCGCCGCGCGCGCTACTACCAGCTCACCGCCAGGGGGCGCAGGCAGCTCGAGGCGGAGACGATCGAATGGCGGCGGGTCGTCACGGCGCTCGGCCACGCGCTGAAGGAGCCGTTGTGAACCGATCCGATCGGAAGCCGGATCGAATGACGGACGAGCTCCGCGCGTACGTCGATCTCCTCACCGAAGAAAAAATCGCGCGCGGTCTCGCGCCTGATCAGGCACGGCGCGAGGCACTGCTCGAAACCGGCGGCGTCGAGCAGGTGAAAGAGGCGATTCGCGATGTCAGCCCGCGCCGCTTCTTCGATCGCCTCCGCCAGGATGTCGGCTACGGGCTTCGCCTCTTTCGCCGGAGTCCCGGACTGAATCTGGCCGTGGTCCTCGCGCTGGCGCTCGGGATCGGCGCGACGTCGGCCACCTTCAGCGTCGTGGACGGCGTGCTCCTTCGTCCACTCGACTACGCCAACGCCGACGAGCTCGTCGTCGTCATGCATCGCCGGACGAATCCGGTGGCGCCGGCCAACTTCCTGGACTGGCAGCGGCACGCCACCTCGTTCGCGTCCATGGGCGCGGCCGAATACTGGACGCCGACGCTGGGAAGCGCGACCGAGCCGGAAAAGCTGTTCGCGTTGCGCGTGTCCGGCGAGATGCTGCCGATGCTCGGTGTTGCGCCGGCGATGGGCCGGTTTCCGCTCGCCGGCGACGCCGGCGCGAGCGAAGCGGTCATCGCAGCCAGCCTGTGGCAGCGCGTCTTCGGCGCCGATCCCGGCGCGCTCGGCCGGACGATCGTGCTCGACGGCCGGCCGTACGCGATCGTCGGCATCATGCCGCCGCGGTTCACGTTCGCGCCGTTCTGGGCGACGCGCGCCGAGCTCTGGGCGCCGCTCGTGCTCGGTCCGCGCGCGACGTCGCGCGGCGGCAACAGCCTCCGCGTCTTCGCGCGGCTCGCGCCCGGGGTCTCACTCGATCACGCGCGCGCGTCGATGACGGCGCTCACGACCGAGCTCGAATCACGCTTCCCCGGCACCAACCGCAACGTCAACGTCACGCCGCTCAAGGATGTGGTCGTGGGCGACGCGCGCCAGTCGATCGTCGTCCTGTTCGCTGCCGTCGGGCTCGTGCTGCTCGTCGCCTGCGCCAACGTCGCGCATCTGCTGCTCTCGCGCGCCGCGTCACGCGAAAAAGAGGTCGCCGTGCGCGCGGCGCTCGGCGCCGGCCGGCTGCGCATGATCCGCCAGTTCCTGACCGAGAGCCTGCTGCTGTCAGCCGCCGGCGGCACGGCCGGCGTGCTGCTGGCCGACTGGATGATTTCGATCTTCAAACAGATCGGCGCGGCCAGCATTCCGCGCGTGCAGAGCATCCAGCTCGACGCGCGCGTCGTCGCTTTCGCCATGCTGTTGTCGATCCTCACTACGCTCGCGTTCGGCCTGGTGCCGGCGCTGCGACTCTCGCGCCCGAATCTGACGAGCGCACTCCGTGACGCCGAACGCGGTTCCAGTACTGGCCGCCGCGGCCGCCGGCTCGGCAGGTTGCTGATCGCGTCGGAGATCGCGCTCGCGGTGACGCTGCTCGTCGGCGCGTCCCTCCTCATTCGCAGCTTCACCGCCCTCCGCGCCGTCGATCCGGGATTCGCGCCCGACCACCTGGCGACCTTCGTCGTCTCGGTGACCGGATCGGCCGAAGGCGCGCCAGGACGACGGCTCGGGTTCTATCAGGATCTGCTCGACCGTGTTCGCGCGGTCCCCGCCGTGCAGGCCGCGAGCGCCATCAATCACGTACCGCTCGCCGGCGACATCTGGGGCTTTCCGTTCCGGGTCGAGGGCCGGCCCGAGCCCGCGCCGGGCGAGGTCCCGACCGCGGCGTATCGGGTGGTCCTGCCCCGCTACTTCGAGACGATGCGCGTTTCGCTCATCGCGGGACGCGACTTCACCGAGGCCGATCGTTCGGGCGCGGCGGAAGTCGTCATCGTCAGCCAGTACCTCGCGGACACGTACTTTCCAGGCGAGTCCGCGCTCGGCAAGCGGATTCGCGTCCACGGCGGCGCCGGCTGGCAGACGATCGTCGGCATCGCGCGGCACGTCGTGCGATCCGATTGGCAGGACCGGCCGGAGGAAGAGGTCTACCTCCCGTTGCTGCAGGTGGCGCAATACCGCGACGATGCCAGCCCTGCGGCCGGGTATCTGAGCTATGTCGTGCGCACGAGCGGCGAACCGTCGGCCGTCATTCCGGCACTGCGGCGCACGGTGCGCGATCTGTCCGCCAGCGCCCCGGTCTCGGATGTCTTCGTCATGACGGACGTCGTCCACGAGGCGACGATGGGCGCGCGCTTCGTGTTGACGCTGCTCGGCGTCTTCGCCGCGATCGCGTGGCTGTTGGCCGCGGTCGGCATCTACGGCGTCATGAGTCACAGCGTCGCCACGCGGCGCCACGAGATCGGCATTCGCATGACCCTCGGCGCCTCGCGCGCGCGGATCGTCGGGCACGTGCTCGGCGAAGGGATGACGGTCACGGCCATCGGCGTGATCGCCGGCGCCGCGGGGGCGCTGCTCGCCGGCGGGGCGATGTCCAGCATGCTGTTCGGCGTCACGCCGAGGGATGTGCCGGCGTTCGCCTGGGCGGTGACCGCGCTCGTCGCCGCCGCGGCTGTCGCGTGTTATCTTCCGGCACGCCGCGCGAGCGCGGTCGATCCGCAAACCGAGCTTCGCTAGTCATTTGGGGTCAGACCGGGGTCAGACCCCTCGCGGTCCCGCCGGCTGGTAAAGTCGCCGGCACGTCCTATTGCCGGAGGCTCCGTGCGCCTGCTGTGCCTGGTCCCACTACTCGTTGGCTCCGCCCTCTCGTTCCCGCAACCCGCGCCCTCGCTGCCGCAGGGAGGTCAAGGCGCGAGCGCGCTTGCCAATGACGCGCAGCAGTTCCTGCGCAGCGGCCCACTCAGCCGCGTGCCGGGTGAGTCGACGGAGGTGCTCCAGAGCCTGCCTCCCAATTTCCCGCTGGCGCTGATTCCTGAAGGCGCCATCCCGACCGCTGCATCGGTCTCGCCCTCGATGACGGTCGTCGTGGCGACGGTCAAGGCAGGCCTGCCGTTCAACGTGCCCGACCTCCGAGCGAAGCTGGAGCGGGCCGGCTGGTTCAACAGCGGCCCGATTACCGGCGGGTTCATGCCCGCCACAACGTTGCTGGCGGTCTGTCGCGCGGACGAATTCGCCTCTTACCAATTTCGAGACGCCTCGAACGGCGACCGCCTCATCCGAGTCTCGCTCTCCAAGGAATCGGGACGTTCCTGCGTTTCCAGACCACTGCAGCTGTTTTCGGATGTGGAGATGCCGCCTTTGACTCCACCGCCCGGCGCCCGCAGACTCGGCGCCGGCGGATCGTTCAGCGCGGATGAGGCCTCGACCAGAACGCGTATCGAAACAAGCCTCACACTGGAAGAGCTGGTCTCGTATTTCCTGAAGCTGTTCACTCAGGCCGGCTGGAAAGTCGAGGCCGGGCCAATTGGCGATGGCACGATGTCGTTGACGCGATTGAGCGGAGCCTCACGCGCCGGCGAGCCCGTGATCGCTCAGCTCCTCGTCACGATGCTGCCCGGCACGCAGTACGTCGACCTGATGGCGCGATTTCTACGCCAGAAGTGAAGCTCTTCTCCGTGATTTCCGCGTCTCAGAAGCCCGTCGTGCGGATCCAGAAACTCCCCTGCCAGGACCCGCCCGGCGCGATGCTCTGCAACTCCTTGTAGAGTCCTTTGTGGGCGGCATTCATCGAGTTGGTGATGCCGACCATCGGCTCGAACGCGACGAAGGCGCGATTGGGCGGCGCCGGCTGCGCCTCGCGGGCCGAGAGCGGCAGTGACGCGGCCGGCGGGGTGGCTGGCGCCGGAGAAGCCGGGGCCGGCGCCGCGCCCGCGCCGCGCCCGCGATTTCCCCCGCCGCCACCGCCACGCTGATTCGCGGGATTCGGCGAGTACAACACGATCGCCTTGAAATTGCTGTCGACGACGACGTCGAGCTGCTGTGACTTGCCCTTGACGCTCATCGTCGCGCGTCCCTGCGCGTCGCGGTCGAGATCGCCGAAGACGTGATCGAGATCGAAATCCTTGAGCGGCACGGCGCGCCGATCGGGAAAGAACTTCTCGATCGGCTCGGTGACGCCGGTCGGGATCTTGTTGTCCGCCAGCAGCCACTGCGTTTTGGCGCCGACCGAGATCGTCCATTCCTCGCGCACCGAATCGGTCAACTGAAAGTACGGATGGAACCCGATCGCCACCGGCATCGGCTCGGTGCTGAGGTTGTCGATGCGTGTGCGCACCTCGAGCGTGCCGTTCTCCAGCCGGTACGTCATCGTCAGCGTGTGCGCGAACGGAAACTGCGCCATGTACTGCGGGTTGCGGTAGAAATCCAGTGTGTTCGTCACCCACGCGGCGGTGCCGTCGGCTTTGGCCTCGACGAGCTTCCAATCCTTCGCTCCGCTCAGATAGCCGTGAATCGGAATCGCGCCGCGCACGTTCCCCAGCTCCATGTCGAAGTTGTATTTTTTGCCATTGGCGTAGAACGCCGGCTCGTCGAGGCGATTGGCAAACGGAGCGAGCAGCGGAATCCCGTTCAGCCCCGGCCGCGCGCGAAAGTCGTCGACCGTCGCGAACGGCACGCGAATCACGTTCTGCCCCTTGACGACCATCTCGTAGGCGTTGCTCACCGACGTCATCACCGAGACGATCGTGTCCGTCCGGCTGTCTTTGAGCTGCACGATGTCGCCGGTTTGTGTCGCGGTATAGCGCGCCTGCGCGCGCACCTCGGCGGGAACGTACGAGATCGCCGCGAGCGCGGCGACGAGAAGCATCCTGCGCAACATCAAGGAAGTCATTGGTCGGTCCCCACCTTGGCCCTGGGCCGTTCGCATTAGAGCTTCGCCAGAAACGCTTGCGTCCACTTGATGCTCGCCTCGACGTCGGCCAACTGGCGCTGCGCCGGCGTCAGGCTCGGATCGGGCGCCGGCGCCGGTGACGGCGTGCCCTTGTCGCACAGTGCGACGAACCGCGCGAACTCCCAGGCCGGCGTGTTGCGGTAGAGATCCCAGAATTGCGGATCCTGATACCGCACCATCCGCGGATTGCCGCTCACGATGACCTCGAGCGACACCGCCTTGCCGGGACATTTGGCGATGTACGTCCGGAGATAATCCTCCATCCCCATGTTGCCGTCGCCCATCCGCGTCCAACGCACGGCCAGGCCGTCAGGCGTGCGCCACAATGCGCTGTCGCGCATGTGGCTCGTGAGGACGTACGGCGCGAGCGTGTCGAGTGTCAGATGCGGATCCTCGATCGTCCACACCGGGTTGCCCGAATCGAGGCAGACGCCGACGATGTCGGGACCCGCGGCTTCGATGAGCGTCTTCAGCTCGCGCGCCTGCATGTCGCCGGCGTGATTCTCGATCGCGACTTTGACGCCGCCGTCCAGGATGCGCGAGCGCGAGCTCTTCAGCACGCCGGCGAGCGACTCGATGTGCCGCTCGATGCCGCCGCGCCGATCGGCGCTGCTGCCGAGCACGGCGCGCACGATCGGCGAGCGGACGATCTTCGCGGCGTCGATCATCTTCGCCAGTTGCTCTTCGGCGGTGCCGCCGGCCTTGTCGAACATCGCCGACGTCGGACAGAGCGATCGCGTGCCGATCTCGAGATCCAGGTTGAGCTCATCGGCGCGCGCGCGGACCCGACGAAGATTGTCCGGCTCGAGCGTGCCGAGAAAGCGGATCTCGCTGAAGTGCACGACCTTCACGTTCCACTTCGCGGCGAACTCGAGCTGCTGGAAGGGCGTCCAGTTCTGCTGGTTCAGGCTGTACATGTCCACGCCGAAGCGGACGGCAGCAGGCAGGATGGCGGCGTGCACAGGCGATCCCAGCGCGGCCGCGGCCGCGCCCATGGTCTTGAGAAACGTCCGACGATCCGGCCGGAACGCGGAAAGCGCTGGCGTCATGATGGCCTCGGTGGCTGATTGCCCGCCGTTAGGGTAACGCAGACGGGACTCGCGAGCCACTGCCTTCGCGACTCTTTCACCACGAAGGCCACGAAGAGCACGAAGGCGCATCTTCTTCGCGTTCGTGGTGACGCCTTAAGGCGTCTTGGCCCGCTGGTACACCCGGACATAGTCGATCTCGTACTTGACCGGAAACGTCGTGGCCGATGGATCTCCGCCCTGCGTGCCCCCAATCGCCAGGTTGACGATCATGTAGTGCGGCTGACGGAGCGGATTCACGCCGCTGCCATCCTGATTGGCCGTCCCTTCGAGATCGATGTCGTTCAGCCACACATCGTCCACGGAGATACGGATCGACTTCTCGTCCCAGAGCATGCGCCAGACGTGAAACTGGCTCGACCAGTCCGTTCCGAGCGACGCCACGGGCTTGCGCACGTCGTCCCAGACCGAGCGGCCGCGGGTCGCGCCGCCCCACGCGGCGTTCGCCAGAAGATTGCCGCGGTAGTACTCCATGATGTCGATCTCGCCGTTGTGCGGCCACGCGCCGGACGTACCGAGCGTCCACCACGCCGGCCACAATCCCGCGCGCGTGTCGATGCGAGCCCGCATCTCGAAATACCCGTACTGCCAGCTGTGCTTCCCGCGCGTGACCAGGCTCGATGAGGTGTACTCCGCGAATTCACTTCTGCTTCGCCAGTCCGAGGACCCGGCCTCATGCCGCGGATTGGCTTTCCGCTCGCGGCGCGCTTCGATCACCAGGAGACCGCCCGTCACGCGCGCGTTCTCCGGCTGGTACCACTGCAGCTCCTGGTTACGGACAAAGCCGCTCTCGTAAGCCCAGTTCTTTGGAGTGGGGAGGCCGTCAGCTTCGAATTCATCGGCCCAGACCAGCGTGTACGAGGCAGGCGGGACGGACGAGACCGGCGCCGGAATCTGCGACGATGCCGCCGCAAGCGCCGCACAGCCCAGGATCTGGGCGATCGTGCAGTGACTGGTCGTCATGATCGGATCCCGGCGTCAGGCGCGCTTGATCGCCAGTTCGAAGGTGCCGGAAAGTGCCGTCGCCCCTTCGGTCACCCGCACAATCTGTTGCTCACCGCCGCTGACGAAGACCTCGTCCTGGTCGTTCGGCGTGTCACGACGGCCGTGGATGGCATAGGGCACTTTCGCGTGGACTCGATCGATCAGGGCGTCCTCGAAATAGAGCTGCGTCGAGAAGTTGGCCCCGCGCACCAATGGGCTCGTCCGGACCTTGAGGTGAACGCGGACCGCGCGGCCTGAGTACCACCCGGGAAAAATGGTCGTGAACCGGACGATGCCCCGGGTGTTGGTGACCTGGTGCCCGCGCAGGAACTTCTGCCCGCGCGTGTCGAAGCGGTCGTTCTGGTCCAGGACGTCCGAGTAGCGGCCCGAGGCGTCGCACTGCCAGAGATCGACGATGGCCCCGCCGAGCGGCGCGCAGGCGCCGGCGGCGGTCAGTTGCGATACGCGCAGCGTCAGGCGCAGGGGCCATCCCGGCCGGAGGGTCTTGTCGGCCGGGTCGCTGCGAATGTCGGACCGGTTGAGCTTCTCGTCAACGAAGTAGGGATCCTCGTCGAGCTTCGGCGGGACGACGAAGGACGGGACCTGGGCGTGGCCGCGGCCCGGCGCGACGAGAAACGCACCCGTCCCGGCCGCGCCCAGGAGCGCGAGGACTTCTCTCCGGCTCAGCACCCACCCGCTACCCGCGTCGTCTTCTGCCATGCTGGTCGCCCGAATCGAAAAGACGGTGAGTATAGCCCACGACCAGTACGCACTTCCCGCAATATGGCGCAGGCGCCAGGTACGCGGTTTCTGCCACACTCCCTGAGAATTGCTCGGTTTTTCGATGGATCGCGTCGGCCCGCTCGTTGCAATAGCGCCGGGCATGAGTTCCGAACACCTCCACCATGCGCCTCGAGCCCACCAGCCTCGCTTCGTCCCGGGGGTCTACAACTATTGCGATCGCTGGTGCGAACGCTGCCGGTTCCAGACCCGGTGCCGGCTCTTCCGGGACCGGCAGCGGATGGAGGCGGCGCTCAATGCCGGGCTCGACGCGGCGGCCGCCGCCGCGCTCGTCGACGAAGAAGACGACGCCGAGGTGGAGGAGGAAGGAGCGGCCGCATCGGGAAGTGAACGGGCCGAGTTCCTGGCGATCGTCGCGGCCGCGAACGAGGAGCCCTCGGCGGAGGAGACTGCCCGCATCGCCGAGGCATTCGATCGCCGCCACGCGCGGCAGAAGGCCCACCCACTGTCAATCGCGGCCGAGGAATATGCCGAGATCACGGACGGGATCACCCGGGCGCTCCGGCCCATGCTCGAGGCCAGCCGCGATCCGGTCGCCCACGCCGCGCTCGAGGCGATCGAGCACTTCGCCTGGCTCATCGCCATCAAGACCTGGCGCGCGACCGGCGCCCTCGTCATGCAGCCGGAGGACGC
>Ga0111538_10001751_pt1 | contig 30513 bp, 24 predicted proteins | sample SoiMethybrSBSTD1_FD_79669 | JGI IMG/M metagenome (GOLD analysis project Ga0111538, IMG submission 79669) | Bulk soil microbial communities from a Populus tree surrounding site in Tennessee, USA - Soil MetaG P. TD hybrid SBSTD1 (version 2)... | ecosystem: Environmental > Terrestrial > Soil >... | reverse complement strand
GGCGGACATCATCGGGAGCGCCGACGGCGATGATGCGACCCTGGTGCAGAACGGCAATGGTGTGCGCGATGGAGAAGACGACGTCCATGTCGTGCTCGGTGAAGAGTAGCGTCAGCCCCCGCTCCTTGGCGATGCGGTCCAGCAGGGCGATGCTCTCGTGCGTCTCCTGCGCGCTCATGCCCGCGGTCGGCTCGTCCAGCAGCAGCATGCGCGGATTGCCCGCGAGCGCGATGCCGAGTTCCACCTGCTTCTGCGCGCCGTGGCTGATCTCCCCGGCGATGGTGCCGGCAATACCCTGCAGCGCCAGATGCTCGATCATCTGCTCAGTTTCGTCGCGGAAAAGGCGCTCGGACACGCCCCACATGTCGTAGCCGCGGCCGCCGTGGGCGATGAAGGCTGCCTGGATGTTCTCGTACACGGTCAGCTTGGCGAAGATGTTGGTACGCTGGAACGAACGGGCGATGCCGAGCCCGCAGATCTTGTGCGGCGCGATCCCGGTGATGTCGCGGCCTTCGAGGAACACCTCGCCGCTGTCGGGCTGCAGGTGCCCGGTGATCAGGTTGAAGAGCGTCGACTTGCCGGCCCCGTTGGGGCCGATCACGGCCGTGGTGCGTTTCGTTTCCGCGCTGAGGCTCACGTCGTCGGTGGCGACGAAGCCCGAGAAGGTCTTGCGCAGGTTGCGGCACTCGAGCATCAGCCGCGCCCTCCGACAATGGACCGCACGCCGCGAACCAGGATGGCGAACGCGCCGGCCACGCCGCCCGGAAATGCGAACAGCAGCACGAGCAGGATGAGCCCCAGGAAGAAGGGCCAGAACTCGGTGTAGGAGACGATGTACTGGTTGAGCAGGATGATGATGGCGGCGCCGACCGAAGGTCCCCAGAAGTGATGGATGCCGCCGAGGATGGTCATGATCAGCACCTCCGCCGACTTCGGCCAGTAGCAGAAATCGGGGAACACGCCGCGGTTGAAGATGCCGAACAGGCCGCCTGCCAAGCCGGCGAAGCCGCCGGCCAGCGAGAAGACGATCAGCCTGTAGCGGCGTACGTCGATGCCGATGAACGTGGCGCGCTCGGCATTGTCGCGCACCGTGGTCAGGATGCGCCCGAAGGGGGAGTTCACGATACGCCGCATGGCAGCCATCGACAACGCGACCAGGATCAGCGTCAGATAGTAGAACTTGTGGTCGATCCTCAGGTCCCCGACCCAGGGAAGCCATTCCAGCCACGCCATGCTCGGCATCGGCACGTTGGGGTAGCCCTGCTCGCCGCCGGTGACGTCGTTCCATTTGAAGCAGATGGCCCAGACGATCTGCGCGAACGCCATTGTCAGCATCGAGAAGTAGACGGATGTCAGCCGCACGCAGAAGAAGCCGAAGACCGCGGCAAAGAGCGCCCCGCCGACGCCGCCGGCCAGCCACGCCGCCAGGAACGGCACGCTCAGGTCCTTCATGAAGATCGCGCACACATAGGCGCCGATGCCGAAATAGGCGGCATGCCCGAAGGGCACCAGACCGCTCACGCCCAGCAGCAGGTTGAGGCTGGTCGCGAACATGGCGAAGATGAGGATGTCGGTCGCCAGGAACGTGTAGTAGCGAGACCCCAGCACGGGAATAAACAGGCCGACCAGGAACAGCACCAGCGTCCAGGGGATACGCTTCGGCAGGCTCACTTCACAGGCCTCCCCATCAGGCCCCACGGCCGCACGATCAGTACGACGGCCATGATCACGAACGCCGCGAAGATGGAGAACCGCGGGAAGATGAGGATCCCGAACGCCAGAGTGAGCCCGTAGATGAGGGAGCCCAGCAGCGTGCCCCACAGCGAGCCCAGCCCGCCGATGACCACGACGATGAAGGCCTCGATGATGATCTCCACGTCCATGCCCGGCACCACGCTCTTGATCGGCGAGACCAGCGCGCCCGACAGCCCGGCGAGGAACGATGCCAGCACGAACATGGCGAGGTAGAGCCCCGACACGTTGGCGCCAAGCGCGCCCACCATTTCGCGATCGAGCGCTGCCGCACGAATGATGCGCCCGAAGCTCGTGCGATTGAGAAGCACCCAGAAGCCCAGCGCGATCAGCGGCCCTAGCACGATGATGAAAAGGTCGTAGTGAGGAAAGCGGACGCCGAGCAGGTCGAAGCTCCCCGACAGAATCGGCGGTCGCGACACCGAGTGCGGCTGCGTGCCCCAGATGAACTTGCACGCATCGGCGAAGATCAGCACGAGCGCGTAGGTGAAGAGGAGCTGGTAGAGCTCCTCGCGCTTGTACATGTAGCGCAGGAGGAAGCGCTCCACGAGACCGCCGAGAATGGCGACGCTCACCGAGGCCACCGCGACCGCGCCAAGGAACCCGAGCGAGGTTTTGCCGAGGATGAGCGTCATGTTCCAGGAGATGTAGGCCCCGATCATGTAGAGGGAGCCGTGGGCGAAGTTGATGATCTTCAAGACGCCGAAGATCAGCGACAGGCCCGAAGCGATGAGGAAAAGAAACATTGCGGTGGTGAGGCCCGAACGCAGCTGGCCCAGCAGAAACACCGGGTCGAGCAACTCACTCATGCCACGCCCCCCCGAGCGCAGACCCCGTACGGCACGTCAAAGGCGGTACTCCAAGAGGTAAGAGCGCGGACAGAAGCGCCGCCCACGATCCGGGGCGGCGCTTCTGTTCAAAGCAAGAGCGTCAATCCATGAACGGCTTGGGGTCGACGTACTTCACGTCCGTCATGATGGCGTTGCCGGCCGGGCCCTTCACCATCTTGCCGTAGAACTGGCCGCGATCGGCCTGATGGTCCTTGCCGCGCAGCGTCTGCTTCCCGAACGGCGTGTCGATCGTCAGGTCGAGCAATGCCTTGGCGACCTTGTCGCTGTCGACGGAATTCGCCTTCTTGATGCCCTCGACCAGGAACTGCATGGCCACATACACCGTCAGCGGCCACGTCGAGGGAGGGTCCTCCTTCGTGTAGGCCTTGATGCGGTCGATGTACTTCTTGTGCGCGTCCGGCTGTCCGGCGTAGTCGGCGATGTCGTAGCTGTTGCCATAGATGCCGAACGGATAGTCGGGTCCGAGCGCGCGCGTGGCCTCCACGGAGCCCGCCTCGCCGCCGTTGACGACGCGGTTCTGCACGAGGTCGAAAAAGCCGAGCGGCTTGGCCTGCTTCGCCCAGGTGACGAAGTGGCCGCCCCACATCGCCGAGAACACGGCTTCGGGCTTCTTGGCCATCTGCGCGTTGATGAAGGGGGTGTAGTCGGCCTCGCCGAGCTTGGGCCACTGCTGGTCGACCACCTCGATGTCGGGCCGCAGCTTCTTCATATGATCGACGAAGGCCTTGGCCACGTCCTGCCCGTAGGCATAGTCATGCGCGATGGTCGCGACCTTCTTGACGTCCTTCCAGGAGGCGACGATCTCGGCCGCGGAACGCCCTTCCATGGTGGTGTTGGCCGCGGTGCGGAACACGTAAGGATGCAGGTTCTTCGGCGCGGTCAGCTGATCGGTCTTGGGGATCGGCGCGATCAGGACGATCTTGTTCTCCTTGGCGATCGTCGACACCGCCGGACCTTCCGCCGATGTCAGCGTTCCCACCAGAAACTGCACTTCCTCCTTGAGGATCATCTCGCGCGAGACGCGCACCGCCTCGTCGGCCGAAGCCTTGCTGTCGCGCACCACGAGCTCGATTTTCTTGCCCAGCACGCCGCCCGCCGCGTTGATCTCGTCGACGAACATGCGCGCGCCCTTGACGGCGGGCTCGCCGTAGAGCGCGGCAGGCCCGGAGAGCGGCATGGGCACGCCGACTTTTATGGTGTTCTGGGCCGCGGCAGGGCCGCCGATCAAAAGCGCTCCGAGGGCAGCCGTCACCCCCAGCCTGCGCACAGCAACAGGCATGTAGTCGATCATTCATTTCCTCCCGACAGTGGTGTTGTATTGTTGGTTCAAGTCTCAATGAGGCGTGAAAGGAAGTCAATCGAGCATTCGGAGCCGACCGCGCCGAGTGCCTAACGACCGCAGGGCGGGCGCGCGAAAGGAGCTCAATGCGGCCTTCCATTTGGCTCGGTTCGGTGCCGCCGATGCGCTCGGAGGTGCATTTCGACGGACGGGTCGTGCGCTGCTTTATCGACCGGCCGCGGTCAGCCTACGCGCTGCTCGAGGAGGCGCTGGCCTCCAATCCCGACGGCGAGGCCATCGCCAGTGGCGACGCGCGCCTTACATACGCCGGCTTCGCCGATCTCGTATCGCGATGCGCCGGCGGTCTCGATGCGCTGGGCGTCGGCCGGGGCGACCGCGTGGCCCTCCTGCTCGGCAATGATGTCGCTTTTCCCGTCGTGCTGTTCGCGGCGCTCCGGCTTGGCGCCATTGCCGTGCCGATCAGCATCCGCGAGCAGACTCCGGGTCTCGCCTATATGCTGGAGCATTGCGGGGCCAAGGTGCTCGTGCACGACGCCGACCTCGCCGACCGTCTGCCACCGCAACACGCCGTGCCGGCGCTCGCGCACCGGATCGCCGTGCAGCCGGGGGCAGCCCGTGGGGGACTCGCCGGCTTGCTCGCATTCGGCCGCTCCGCCGCCAGCACCGCCCCGGTCGGCGAGGAGGATACCGCCGTCATCCTCTACACCTCCGGCACCACCGGACGGCCCAAAGGGGCAATGCTGACGCATCTCGGCATCTGCCACTCCGCCCTGCACTACAAGCATTGCATGGGCCTGAGCCCTCGCGACCGTGCCATCGTCGCCGTGCCGATGAGCCACGTCACCGGCGTGATCGCCCTGATCGCGGCCATGGTGTGCGCCGCCGGCACCCTCATCGTCATGCCGTCGTTCAAGGCTGCGGCCTATCTCGAGCTGTCGGAGCGCGAGAGGGCCACGCATGCCCTGCTCGTGCCGGCCATGTACAATCTCTGCCTGCTCGAGCCGCGCTTTGCAACGGCCGACCTCTCAGCCTGGCGGCTCGGCGTGTTCGGCGGCGCGCCCATGCCGACCGCCACCATCGAGCGCCTGGCGCAAAGGCTTCCCGACCTGCGCCTGATGAACGCCTACGGCGCGACCGAGACCACGTCGCCCGCGACGATGATGCCTCCCTCCGAGACCGCCCGACGCCTCGACAGCGTCGGCATCGCGGTGCCGTGCGGCGAGGTGTTGGTGATGGACGAAGCGGGACGCGAGGTGCCGCACGGCGCGGAGGGCGAGCTGTGGCTCAGGGGCCCGATGGTCGTCAGGGGCTACTGGAACAACACGCAGGCGACCGCGGAAAGCTTCGTTGCGGGCTACTGGCGTTCCGGCGACATCGGCTCGGTTGACGCGGACGGCTACGTGCGCGTGTTTGATCGCAAGAAGGACATGATCAACCGCGGCGGCTACAAGATCTACACCATCGAGGTCGAGAACGTGCTGATGGCCCATCCCGACGTGGTCGAGGCCGCCGTGGTGGCAAAGCCCTGCCCCGTTCTAGGTGAGCGAGCGCACGCCGTTGTGAGCCTCAGGCGCAACGGCGTCACGGTCGCGGACCTGGCGCAGCACTGCGCCGCGTCGCTCGCCGACTACAAAGTGCCCGACACCTTCAGCTTCCGCCGCGATCCCCTGCCCCGCAACGCCAATGGCAAGGTCATGAAGCGCGAGCTGCGCGAGGAGGTGCTGGCTCTCGACGGCCGGGGATGATGCGCCTCTCGAGAGCGTGATCCCCAGGTAGGACGGCCAGCGAACACGGAGGCGATCGAACGCCTGCCTCCAACTCACCTCCTCACTCCCAGAACTGCGAGGCCGCGATGGCGAAGTTCAGGTTCTGCGAGTCCTTGATCGTGAAGGTCGTGATGCCGATCAGGTTGCCGCGATCATCGAACAGCCCGCCACCCGACGAGCCGGCCGACACGGGCGCGGTGATCTGAATGTAGGCGATCTTGTCCTCCGAGATCCTGAGCCCCGACAGGAGACCCGAGCCCAGCGTGTTGACGAGCCCCTTGGGCGACCCGATCGTGTAGACGGTCTCGCCGACCACCAGGCTGGAGTAGTCGCGGAAGCCCGGGACCGGCTGCAGCTCGCCATCCAGCGCCCTCAGGTAGCAGCGATCCGTCGCAAGATCCGCACCCACCACTTCGGCCTTGAGGGACACGGCACCGTTGAGCAGCGTGATCGCCCCGCCGGGCGAAACGACATGGCAGTTGGTGACGGCTTCCCTTGCCGATATGGCGACGGCGGAACCCTGGGAGCGAGCCGCCTGCCCGACCACAGCGACCGTGTAGATGGACGGGTTCAGCGTCTTGAACAGCTCGCTTGGCGACAGTCCGTACTGCAGCATGCGCTGGGGCTTGGGTGCCGGGATGCTCCAGGCCGGCAGCACTGGCGCGGTCGCCCGCGCGAGGACCGGCTCGGGCCGCGGCGGCTTGACCACTCTGGGTCGGGCAGAAGGGGCGCGCTCGGTCGTCGGATCCGGCTGCGCCGGCGCCAGCGCCAGCAGCGGCAGCCCCGGAAATCGATCTGGGATGAAGGCGGACACCGTACGCTCCGCCGCCGCACATCCGCCAAGCCACAACAGCACGAGCGCCACAACCGGTTGCCGTAAGCTCATTCACCGACCCTCGGACTTCCCCCACTCGGCACAGGGTCGAAAGTGATTCGGGCTGCAAGCGTCCCGAGGGGCACTCAACTGTGGATAACCCGATTTCTGCCGGTGTGTGACGGGGATCCACCCATCCGAGATCGCCGGCGCGTACCGAGAAATGGATCCCGGGGCTATTGGCAGCAGACCCGCTGACAAGGACAGGTTCCATGGCCTTGCACGCGAGCGCCTTCGGTGTCGATATCTCGCACGAGCATCTCGACGTCTTCTGCCCCGGATCTCAGCGCCCGGAGCGTCACGCCAGAGCGCGATCGCAAATTCAATTGCCGGAGACAACCGCCGGGATGACCGCAGGTCGACTGCGGGCCCTACCCCTTCAAGATCAAGGCATCCACGACCGACACGCCCTTGCCCTTCGCGTGCACCAGCACAGGGTTGAGATCGATCTCGGCGACCGTCTCGGCATGGTCGGCGGCGAAGCGGCCAAGTCGGACCATCAGCTCGACCAGGGCATCCACATCGGCCGGTGGCGCGCCGCGATGCGCCTCGAGCAAGGCCGCGCCCTTGAGTTGCGCAACAAGCGCGCCTGCTTCGGCGGTGCTCAGCGGCACCGGCGCCAGGGCCACGTCCTTCAGCACCTCCACCGCGACGCCGCCGAGCCCCACCATCAGCAACGGGCCGAACGTGGCGTCGCGCTTGATGCCGAGAATCACCTCGCGCCCCGAGGGCGCCATGGGCTGCACCAGCACGCCCAGGATGCGTGCGTCGGGCACATGTCGGCGTGCATTGGCCAGCATGCGCTCGTAGCCGGCGCCGACGTCCCGGGGCTGCACGTTCAGAGTCACGGCCTGGGCTTCGGTCTTGTGCAGGATGTCGGGCGACTGCACCTTGAGAGCGACGGGGCCGCCGATGGCCTCGGCCGCCGCGCTTGCCGACGCCGCCGAGGTCGCCAGCGTACCGGCCGAATTCGTGCCGATGCCGTAGGCGGCAAGGATCGGCCGCGCCTCCCACTCGCTGAGCGCCGGCCCGGCCCCCGCCAGCAGCCGATGCGCCGTCTCCTTGTCCGCGGCGTATCCGCTCGCGATCTCGATCGGACGCAGGAAGCGCTCGCGCACGGCGCGGTAGTCCGCCATCACCCGCATGGTGCGAGCGCAGTTGCCGATGTCGGTGTAGAGCGGATAGCCGGCCTCGCCGAGGATCTGCACCGAGCGCTGCGCCGGAAGCGTGTAGCTCCACATCAGGATCGGCTTTTCCGCGATCTCGGCAAGGCCGGACAGGGCCTCCTTCTGGCGCTCCAGATTGTGCGCGTTGCGTCCCGTCATGACCACGACGATGCCGTCGATCTCGGGCGAGGGGATCATCAGCCGGGCGAGGCCGGCATAGCCGATCCTGGAGACGGCCTGAGCCGTGGCATCGACGGGGTTCTGCGAGGTTCCATAGGATGGCAGATGCTCGTCGATGCGGCGGCGTGTTGCGTCATCGAGCACGGGAACCTCCAGCCCCGCGGCCGTGCAGGCGTCCGCCATCCAGCCCCCGCCGCCGCCCGAGGCCGTGCAGATGCCGACCCGCCGTCCCAGCGGCAGCCGGTCGCGCCAGGCCAGGAAACCCGCGGCCATGTCGACCATCTCGGAGATATCGCTGCCCTCGATGATGCCGTAGCGCGAAAACATCGCCTGGTAGGCCCGGTAGGCGCCGGCGAGCGCGGCCGTGTGGGAAGCCGCCGCGCGCACGCCCGCATCGGACTGGCCGATCTTGTTGACAATGAGAGGCGTGCCGGCCTTCAGCGCCTTCTCGGCAACGCGCCGGAACGTCTCGGGCGTCTTGACGTCCTCGAGCAGCAGAAGCAGCGCATCGGTCTTGCCCTCGTCGATGATGAACTCGGCGAAGTCGAGCGCCTCAAGGCATGCCTCGTTGCCGGTCGTTACGATGTAGCGGAACGACAGCTCCTTGGCGCGACCGTGGTCGAAGAAGGCGAAGCCCATGCCGCCGCTCTGCGCCGCCACTGCCACCTGCCGGCGCGGGCGGCCCGCCGGCACCAGCGGACGCTCGCTCGCCTCCATGGCCGGGCTGAAGGTCGGGCACAGGTTGGCGGCGATGTTGGCGAAGCCTTCCGAGTTCGGGCCTGACACGGCCATGTCGTAGCGCCTGGCCACGGCACGGATCTCGGCCTGCAGGCTCGTCCCTGAGTCGCCCGAGGCCTCCGCGAACCCCGAGCTCAAGATCACTGCCGATCGCACACCCGCCTTGCCGCAGCGCTCCAGTTCCGCCGGCACATGCTCCGCGGGGATGATAATGACGGCAAGATCGGTCGGTTGCGGCAAGTCGGCAACGGAGGGATAGGCCTTGACGCCCAGCACCTCGGCGCTGCTGCGGCTCACGGGATAGAGCGTGCCGGCAAACGCGTGGCCCCGCATGACGTTGAAGATCCGGCCGCGCAGGCTCTCCGCATCTGCCGACGCACCGATAAGCGCGACCGTGCGCGGCCAGAGCAAGGCACCAAGATCAGGCATGAACGGGTCCCCGACGTGCGTGTCGGCCAATGAAAGCACCGGACGCGCCAAGCGGCAACGCGACAGAGCCTGCCGCCCATGCGGCTCCGGCGACGCAGCCCCGCGATGACTCGGTAAATCGGCCCGCCTTTCCACACAAATCGGCAGCATCGTGGCGGGAACGCCCCGCGCGGCGCCGAACGCGCGTGTCTCCTGTGGATTGCGGGGGCAGTCGGTTGAGGCGACTCCCGAATTGTATAGCATCCGCCCGCGCATGCACCGCTGGGAGCGTGGAGGGCACACATGACACGCAGGGGTTGGGAACGCACGGCTTGGCTGATGGCTGCCGCAGTGGCGACGTTGCTCCTGCCGGAACCGGCGCGAAGCACCGAATCGGGTAACTGGGAGGTCCGCCGCGTCGGCACCCATCGCGACGGCAGGCCGCACTACGCGCGCGTCTACTGCCGCAGCGACGGCCGCTGCTACCGTGCACGACAGGCCGCGCGGCCCCACGGCGGAACTCGCGTCTACAGCTATGTTCGCCGTGAGGGCTACGAGGAGGGGCCGACCTGTCGCGAAATGCGACGGGCCGTGGGCGATCAGCATCTGACCCTCGACGGCGCCAAGAAGGCCGCCAACGATTCGTGGGCCGGCACGATCCGCTTCCACCTGGGCGAGAAGTTCATGGACCTCAACAACGCCCGCCACGTCAACTACACGTGCTCGCGCTCCTCGATCAAAGAGGGCGGCGTGACGACGCTGGGCCAGACCTTCACGCGCTGCGAGGTCGAGGCACAGCCCTGCCATCCCCCACGCGAGGTGAGCGAGAAGTAGAACGGGGCTCGCCCTCGTCCGGCCCTTCCTCCTCCCGAGCTTGTCGAACGACGGACCAAGCGTGCCGGCCGTGCTTCGACAGGCTCAGCACCGGGTCGTGATCGGGGCTCAGTCGAGATGTTGGGCCGAGTACAGCCCGCAGGGCGCAAAAGCGCAGCGCATTGCGCCGACGCAACGGTAGATCGGCGCAATGCGGCTTCGCCTTTTTGCGCCTTACGACGCCGCAGCGCCGGCGTCGCTCCAGGCGTCAGCGCACATCGACCCTGCGCCCGCTCGAGCCCGCTTCGAGCAGCGCATCGATCAGGCGGTGCACATTGAGCGCTTCCTCGCCCGAGACCCGCGGGGGACGGCGGGCATCGATGGCATCGAGGAAGTCGCGCCAGACACCCAGATGATAGTCATGCGGGAAGGCCATCGGGTCGGCGCCGGTTCCGCCGGGTGATGCGTCGGCTTCGACAGCCACGCGGCGTTCGTCATGAAACTGCACCGCCAGCGCCGTGCCGGCCAGGGACGCCGTGCCGTGCGTACCGATCAGCTCGATGCGCTCGGGCGCGCCGGGATAGGCGGCGGTGGTGGCGTCAATGACGCCGACGGCACCGCCGGCAAAGCGCATCGCGGCGCACACGAGGTCCTCGGTCTCCATGCGATGCACAGGCGACGTGCGCGCGTAGCCGCTGACCTCCGCCACAGGGCCGGCGAGGCTCAGCATCAGGTCGAGGGTGTGGATGCCCTGCGTCAGCAGCACCCCGCCGCCGTCGCGGGCCCGCGTGCCGCGGCCGGGCTCGTCGTAATAGCTCTGCGGCCGCCACAGGCGAATGCTGGTGGAGCAGTTGACGACTGTGCCCAGCTCGCCAGCGCGCAGGATGCCGGCAAGCCGCTCGGCCGCCGGCTTGAAGCGATGCTGCAGAACCACGCCGAGCACGACGCCGGCGTCGCGGCAGACCGCCACCAGCTGCTCGGCCCGCGCGGTGGACACGTCGACGGGCTTCTCCAGCAGCACGTGCTTGCCCGCGCGCGCCAGGGCCGTGACGATCTCGAGATGAGTGCTCGGCGGCGTCAGCACCGCCACCGCATCGATGCTCGCATCTTCCAACACGGCAGCCAGGCTGTCCGAGGCCGGAAACGGAAAGCGGGCGGAGAAGGCCTCCCGCCGCGCCGCGCTCGGGCTCATGACGCGCACGACCTCGGCGCGATCAGCCAGGTCGATGAGGCTCTTGGCGTGCGGCGTCACGGCCATGCCGAGGCCGACGAGGGCGATGCGGTGTTGGACCATTGCAGCAGAGCTCCCTTGCCCGGTGTACCTGGTTCCCATCGCAACACCCTATGAAGGTGTTGCACTTCGTTTGTGAACTCGGGGGACCCATGCGCCAGTCCACCGGCTCGCCCCGGTGTTCGCCATCGTGCCCGTGCAGCCTCACGGCCCCCGCGCCGGCTCGGAGGCGGGCAGCGCCGCCACCCGCTCCTCGCGCAGGCTGCGGACAAGCCAGAACGAGGAAAGCCCGACCAGCGCCCCGCAGATGGCCAGCATGAACGATGCCCTGTAGTTCCCGGTCAGCTCGTAGAGCAGCCCCGAGGCCCACGATCCGAGCGCCGCACCCACACCCTGCGCGACCGACAATGTCCCGTAAACCACCCCGACCCCGCCGGGGAACATCCGTGCCACCATGGCGACGATGATGGGCCCGCGTGCGCCCTGCACAAGGCCGAAGAAGAGGACGAACATGTAGACGAGCGCCAGCGAGGGCCAGATCGAAATGAGAGACAGCGCGGCGATGCCGGTGATGGTCGACAGGTACGTGAGCGTCGCCGTCTGCCGGCGGCCGAAACGGTCCGAGAGCCATCCCACGGCGATGATGCCGACCGCCGAGAGCATGCCGGCGAGGCCGAAGGCATTCGCCGCCAGCTGCCGGTCGAAGCCCTGCTCGACCAGGTAGGCGACCGAATGGGGCACGACGCTGTAGGCAGCCACGGCAGTGGAGAGATAGGCGAGGAAGAGGCCCCAGAACGCGCTGGTACGCAGCGTCGCCGCGATCGTCCATGGGCTCGTGGACGCACCTGACGCGCTGACGCGCAGGGCTCGCCACTCCTGCGACCCCGCCGAGATGCGGCTGAGCGGCAGCAGCATCACCAGGGGTAGCAGCGCCAGGACGCCGACGCCGAGGATCATGTGCGTGACACGCCAGTCGTAGGCGCCGAGCAGCATCTGGGTCAGCGGCGGCAGCACCAGCATGCCGGCGCCGATCGCGGCGTAAGGCAGGGACATGATCGAGCCGATGCGGCTGGTGAACCATCGGCTCAGCAGCGCCGAGGCCGCGATCATGCCGAGAGCGGCGGCGCCGAGTCCGCCGAGGAAGCCGACGGTCAGCATGTAGTGCCACAACTCGGTCGAGAAGCCGGCCAGGAAGTAGCCGAGCCCCAGGCACGCAAGTCCGAAGCCGTAGGCCACGCGCGCGCCGCCGCGGTCAATCAGCTGGCCAGCCAGGGGTCCCGAGAATCCGTAGGCCAGCATGTAGACGGAATACGTGAGCGTGATGCCCGACCGCGAGGCGCCGAGACCTTGCTGCACCGGCAGCAGGAACACCGCGAACGTCTCGGGCACCCCGCGCGCGATGAGATTCATGACGAAGGTGAGCGTCACCAGCGTCGTGAGAAACGAGCGCCCGGCCGCCTCGGCCTTCAACTCGTCATCCTGGCCGGCGGGGTGTTTCACGCGTGGTTTTCCGCGCCTCATCCGGCTCAGATGCGTGCGAACTTGGCCATCGCCGCGCTGAAGGTCAGCCCCTTGGCGAGCTCGGCCGCCGCTGCGGCGTCGTCGTTGGCGTAGCCGAGCGCCAGCCGCGCCACCTCGGCGGCATGCTCGGCCGGCACACAAACCACGCCCGAACCGTCCGCGACGATCACGTCGCCCGGCCGCACGCGCACGCCGCCGCAGCTCACCGGCTCGTTGACGGCCGCGATCGCCAGACGCGAGCGCCCCGTCAGGGGCGTCATGTGCCGGGCGAAGACGGGAAACTGGTGCTCGATCATCTCCTCGCGGTCGCGCACGCCCGTGTCTGCGACGAGGCCCGCAACACCCTTGAGCTTGGCAGCCAGCGTGGCAAGCCCGCCGAAGGTCGAGACGCAGTGCCCGCCGTTGTCGATGACGAGCACGTCGCCGGCGCTGGCCGCGTCGATGATCTGGCCAACCTTGAAGTCGGCGGAGGTGAAATCGCCGCGCCGTCCCGTGATCTCACGCACGGTCACGGCACGGCCGACGCAGCGCGTGCCGGGCACCATCTGGGTCAGGCCGACGAGCACGCCCTCGAACCCCACGTCGTCCAGCGCATTGGCGATGGTCGGCGTGGCGAGCCCCTTGAATTTCTCAAGAACATCATCGGATGCACTCATCGCCTGCTCCTTTCGGCCGCACGTGTCCGGCCGCCCTAGGCGCCCTGCCAGCGAAGTCGTATCGTTCCGCTGCCCGATGCACAACCAATGACCCGCGCATGCCTGCAATCCCGTTCGCACTTTCCCTCGGCCTGCTGCTGATCGTGCTGGTGCCTCGTGCACCGGCGTGGGCCGCCACATGCGCGGCCGAGGCCGTCAGCGCGCGCGGTGACCCGTCGCGGTTCGAGGTTCTGGCCAAGGCCAAAGCCCGCGGCAACTGGCGCGCCAAGGTTCGCGCCATGCCCACGCTCGGCGCATCGTATGCCGACTACAACAAGGCCCAGGACGCAAGCTATCGCTGCACGCAGGAGGACGGGAAATACACCTGCACGGCCGGCGGCCGCCCGTGCCAGGACTGACCCATCTGGCAGGCTGCTCGCTGTCATCCCGGAATTCGCCCAAGATGAATATCCGGGAGCCAGGGCCACATGGCGCGGGACGGTCGTAGCACCCCGGCTGCCCGATAGTTCGCTGGGCAGAATTCCGGCAGGACAGAACCACTTCCGGGTGGATCAATTGGCGCGCACGATCTGCAGCACGTCGGCACCATAGCGCTCGAGCTTCCTCTGCCCGACGCCGCTCACCTTGGCCAGCGCATCGGCGCTCAACGGCCGCTGCCGCGCGATGGCCGAGAGCGTGATGTCGTGGAAAATGACGTAGGGCGGCACGTGCTGCTCGGCCGCGCGGTCGCGCCGCCACGCGCGCAGGGCTTCGAACAGTGCCGCGTCCGCCGGCTCCACGCCGAGCCGCTCACCGCCCCCGCGCTTGCGCGCCCGCTGCGTCTTGCTGGCCTCGGCCATCTGGCGCATGGCGACGCGACGCTCCCCGCGATAGACTGCACGCACGTCCTCGGTCTCGCCAAGCCCGATCAGAGGCCGGCCGTCGTTGGGGTCCTCGCGCAGCAGGCCCTCGAACAGCAATTGATCGAGCAGGTCGCGCCACCCCGCGGCGCTGAACTCGCGGCCGATGCCGAAGGTCGACATTGCCATCTCCGCGGCCGGCACGTCCGTCGACTTGCCGAGCAGATGGTCGATGACGCGCCCGCGCCCGAACCGGCCGCCCAGGCGGTGCACGGCCGAGAGCGCCTTCTGCGCGGCTTCCGTCGCGTCCGCCGCCGCGGGCGGGCTCAGGGAGAGATCGCACTGCCCGCACGCGACAACGTCCGCCTCGCCGAAATAGCGCCGCACCGCGCCGGCGCGACATCCCGTGCCGTCCAGCATGTTGTAGAGCTGGCGCACCTTGCGCACCTGCACGCCCTTGACCTTGCCGTCGACGTCGCGGCTATCGATGCGCCGGAGCGCCCAGGCGAGGTCGGCCGAGGAATAGAGCGTGATGCCCTCGGCCGGCGCACCATCGCGCCCCGCGCGCCCGATCTCCTGCCAGTAGGCCTCGATCGAGGCCGGCGGATCGGCGTGGATGACGTAGCGCACGTCGGGCTTGTCGACGCCCATGCCGAAGGCGATGGTGGCAACCATCACCGCCTCGTCCGCTTCCAGGTAGTGCTCCAGCCGCTCCGCGCGCACGCCCTTGTCGAGGCCGGCATGATAGGCGAGCGCGGGCACCCCTGCGGCAGCCAGCGACTCGGCCAGCTTCTCCACGCCGTCGCGCGAGCCCGCGTAGACGACGCCGGAGCGCCTGGGACGCTCGGCCACCAGTTCCAGCACGCGGGAGTGGCCCTTGCCGCGCTTGCGCTCGGCCGACAGGGCGATCTCGGGCCGCGCGAAGCTGTCCACGAACTCCCGCGCGCCGCCTAGTCTCAGCTCTGCGCGGATATCCTCGCGCGTGCGCGCGTCGGCCGTCGCGGTGACGGCGAGCCGAGGCGCTTGCGGGAACACCTCGGCGAGACGACCGAGCATGCGATACTCGGGGCGGAAGTCATGGCCCCATTGGCTGACACAGTGCGCCTCATCGATGGCCACCAGCGCCAGTGGCACGCGGGCGAGGCGCTCCAGCATCGCCGGCTGCATCAGGCCTTCCGGCGAAAGATAGAGCAGATCCAGTGTCCCTTCGCCGATCCGGCGCCAGATGAAGTCGCGCTCGTCGAAGCCGATGCTGGAGTCGAGCTTCTCGGCCGCCACGCCCGACTGCTGCAGGGCTGCCACCTGATCCGACATGAGCGCGATCAGCGGCGAGACCACGAGGCCGACGCCCGCCCGCACCAGCGACGGGATCTGATAGCACAGGCTCTTGCCGCCGCCCGTCGGCAGAACCGCGAGCGCACTGCGGCCCGCCAGCACCTCGCCGATCACGCCGGCCTGCAGGCCACGAAACTCCGCGTGGCCGAACGTGTCGCGCAGCACGCGGTGCGCCGCGTCGAGGCTCTCATGCGCGCCCGAAGCTGAAGAATCTCCCGCCACACCGTCTTATGGAGTGCCCACGCGAGAGCCGCAACCGGCACGCACACACAATGCACGCTGTCATTCCGGCCGAGCGCGGAGCGCGAGCCGGAACCCAAGGGCCACAAACGCCGCGCATTCCTCGTTGCCCTGGGTCCCGGACACGCGCTGCGCGCGTTCCGGGATGACAGCAGCGCCCGTAGGGCGCAAAAGGCGAAGCCGCATTGCGCCGAAACGCCGGTAGATCGGTGCAATGCCCTGCGCGTTTTGCACCCTACGCGCTTCGCGAAATTCCGGAACTGCCGCCTCAGAAGAGCCCGACGATCTTGCCCTCGGCGTTGACGTCGATCGAATCGGCCGACGGCACCTTGGGCAGACCCGGCATGGTCATGATCTCACCGCAGATCGCCACGATGAACTCCGCCCCCGCCGACAGCCGCACCTCGCGCACGGGAATGCTGAAGCCCGTCGGCGCGCCCTTGGCATCAGGATTGGTCGAGAAGGAATACTGCGTCTTGGCAATGCAGACCGGCAGCTTGCCGAAGCCCATGTCCTCCCACGCCTTGAGCTGGTCCTTGACCGACTTGTCGGCCGTGGCATCGTCGGCGCGGTAGATCTCCCTGGCGATCGTGCGCACCTTGTCGAACAGCGGCATGTCGTCGGCATAGAGCAGCTTGAGGTTGGCCTTGCCCTCGTCGATCACCTTGACGACGGCGCGCGCCACGTCCGCCGCGCCCTCCCCGCCCATGGCCCAGTGATCGGCCATCAGCGCCTCCACGCCCAGCGACTTGCACTTCTCCTTCACCAGCGCGATCTCGGCATCCGTGTCGGCCGAGAAGCGGTTGATCGACACGACCGCCGGCAGGCCGAATTTCTTGATGTTCTCGATGTGGCGCTGCAGGTTGGACATGCCTGCTTCCAGCGCCTTGAGGTTCTCCTTCTTCAGGTCCTCCTTCTTGACGCCGCCGTGCATTTTGAGCGCGCGGATGGTGGCGACGACGACGACACAGTCGGGCTTGAGGCCGGCCTTGCGGCATTTGATGTCCAGGAATTTCTCCGCGCCCAGGTCGGCGCCGAAGCCGGCCTCCGTGACCACGTAGTCGACAAGCTTCAGCGCCGTCGCGGTGGCGGACACCGAGTTGCAGCCATGCGCGATGTTGGCGAAGGGGCCGCCGTGAATGAACGCGGGCGTGCCTTCCAGCGTCTGCACGAGGTTCGGCGCAATCGCATCCTTCAGCAGCGCCGTCATGGCGCCATGGGCGTTGAGTTCCTTCGCACGCACGGGTTTGCGATCACGCGTGTAGCCGACGATGATGTTGCCGAGCCGCGTCTTGAGATCTTCGAGATCCCGGGCGAGGCAGAAGATCGCCATCACCTCGGAGGCCACCGTGATGTCGAAGCCCGCCTCGCGCGGATAGCCGTTGGCGACGCCGCCGAGCGAGCACACGATCTCGCGCAGCGCGCGGTCGTTCATATCCATCACCCGCCGCCAGACGACGCGGCGGGAGTCGATTCCCAGCGCGTTGCCCCAGTAGATGTGGTTGTCGATGAGTGCCGCGAGCAGGTTGTGCGCCGAGGTGATGGCGTGGAAGTCGCCGGTGAAGTGGAGGTTGATGTCCTCCATCGGCACGACCTGGGCATAGCCGCCGCCCGCCGCGCCGCCCTTCACGCCGAAGCAGGGGCCGAGCGAGGGCTCGCGCAGGCACATCATCGCCTTCTTGCCGATGACGTTGAGCGCATCCGTGAGGCCGACCGTCGTCGTGGTCTTGCCCTCTCCGGCTGGGGTGGGCGAGATCGCCGTCACCAGGATCAGCTTGCCGTCCTTCTTGCCCTTGAGCGACTTGACGTAGTCCATGGACACCTTGGCCTTGTAGTGGCCATAGGGCTGCAGGTTCTCCGCGGCGATGCCGAGCTTCTCGCGCGCGATGTCCACGATCGGCCGCATCCTGGCGGCCTGGGCAATCTCGATGTCGGATTTCGGCTGTTGATGCTGCGAGGCGGGCATGACGACTATCCGATTGTTGCGGTTGAACTTCAGCGTACCGGCGGCCGGAGCCGCTCGGCTCTCGTAGTGAATTGGGATACGTGGGCGTCAGCCGAAGCGCGCGCCGACGGCGAGGCTCGCCGACTTCGCCCACTCGCCGGCCTCGATCTTCTTGCCGTCGGCGGGCTGCACGCGGGAGATCTTGAAGCGGCCGTCGGCGCAGACGACCGTGAACCCGTCAGCCTCCACCGCGACGATCTCGCCGAGCTTGCCGGCGATGCCCTTGGGGTCCTTGGCGGGCAGCGGCTTGGCGTCGAAAATCCTGAGCTGCTTGCCATCGAGCATGGTCCAGGCACCAGGTGCGGGATTGCAGCCGCGGATGAGCCGATCGGTCTGCTCCCACGGCTTGCCCCAGTCGATCCTGGCGTTCTCTGGCCCGCAGCGGCCCTCGTAGGTGGCCTTGGACTCGTCCTGCTTGATGCGCGGCGCCTTGCCGGCCTTCACCAGATCGACCGACTCCAGCATCGCCTCCACGCCCATTGGGAACAGGCGATCGAAGTAGACGGTGCCCAGCGTGTCGGTGTCGGAAATGGGCGTCTTCTTCTGCACGAGCACGTCGCCGGTATCGAGGCCGTTGTCGGGCCAGAAGATCGACAGTCCGGTCTCCTTTTCGCCCTTGATGATCGGCCAGTTGATGGCGCTGGCGCCGCGGTAGGCCGGCAGCAGCGAGGGGTGATACTGGATCGAGCCGTGGGTGGGGATATCGAGGAAATCCTCGGGTACGAACAGCGTGACGAAGGCCATCACCTGCAGGTCGGGCTTGAGCGCCTTGAACTCGGCCCACACCTCGGGCTTGCGATAGGATGCCGGCTGGTAGACCGGCAATTTGGCTGCCAGCGCCGCCTCCTTCAGCGGATCGGCCTTCGCGCCGGGCTTCTCCGGCGCGACGTAGACGGCGACGACATTCTCGCCGCGCTTGAGCAGCGCCTCCAGCACCGCCTTACCGAACGCCTGCTGGCCGTGCACCACGATACGCATTCACGCTCTCCCTCTGCGGGCCTCCCCTCCCCCTTGCGGGGAGGGGTCGGTGTGGGGGTCCACAAAACTCGGCCGACGGAATTCTCACCCCACCCCTAACCCCTCCCCATCAAGGGGAGGGGAACCGGGATGAGCAAGCCGTGAGGTCGAGCACCTCATTGGCGGTATTACTCCGCCGCCTGCTTCTTGACCACGGCGGTCGCGCCGGCCGACGCCAGCCCCGCGATCTCGTCGGCCGAATAGCCGAGTTCGCGCAGCACCTCGTCGGTGTGCTCGCCGAGCAGCGGGGAGCGCTTCACGTCCGAGGCCGAGGCCGACAGCTTGATGGGATTGCCGACCGACAGATACTTGCCGCGCGTGGGATGGTCCACCTCCACCATCGTGCCGGTGGCAAGCAGCGACTTGTCCTCGCTGAGTTCCTTCATCGACAGGATCGGCCCGCAGGGGATGTCGTACTTGTTTAGGATCTCCATGGCCTCGAACTTGTCCTTGGTCATGGTCCACTGCTCGATGCGGGCGAATATCTCGTTGAGCCGCGGCAGGCGCGCGGGCGGCTTGGCGTAGTCGGGATGCGTCTTCCAGCCCGGTTCGCCGATCACGTCGCAGATCGCCTCCCATACAGGCGCCTGGGTGATGAAGTAGATGTAGGCGTCGGGATCGCTCTCCCAGCCCTTGCACTTGAGGATGCGCCCGGGCTGGCCGCCGCCTGAATCGTTGCCGGCGCGCGGCACGGCCTTGCCGAAAGGGATGCCCTCGCCGTACTGGCTGTACTCGGTGAGCGGGCCGTGTGCGAGGCGCTGTTGGTCGCGCATCTTGACGCGCGCGAGATTGAGCACGCCGTCCTGCATGGCGCAGGTCACGCGCTGACCCTTGCCGCTCATGGTGCGGTGATAGAGCGCCGTGACGATGCCGAGCGCCAGGTGCAGGCCCGTGCCGCTGTCGCCGATCTGCGCGCCGGTGACGAGCGGCGGACCATCGCGGAAGCCTGTTGTCGAGGCGGCGCCGCCCGTGCACTGCGCCACGTTCTCATAGACCTTGCAGTCCTCGTAGGGGCCGGGGCCGAAGCCCTTCACGGACGCATAGATCATGCGCGGGTTGAGCTGCTGGATGCGCTCCCACGTCAGCCCCATGCGGTCGAGCGCACCCGGCGCGAAGTTTTCCACCAGCACGTCACATGTCTTCACCAGGCGCTCCAGGATCTCCATGCCCTTCTTGTTCTTGCTGTCGATGGTGATGGAGCGCTTGTTGTGGTTCAGCATCGTGAAGTAGAGCGAATCCGCGCCTTTCACGTCCTGCAGCTGGCCGCGCGTGATATCGCCGACGCCGGGCCGCTCCACCTTGATCACGTCGGCGCCGAACCAGGCCAGCAGCTGCGTGCACGTCGGCCCCGACTGCACGTGCGTGAAGTCCAGGATCTTGACGCCTTCCAGGGCTTTCATTGCTCGCTCCCTATTTCTTCTTCAGCGCGCTTTGCGGATTGAGATTGCCGATGCGGCCGCTTTCGCTGCCGGCCGCCGGATCGATGACGGCGTTGATCAGAGTCGGCTTGCCCGACTCCATGGCCTGATTCACCGCGCGCCGCAGCTCGTCCGGGGACGTTGCATTGACCCCGACGCCGCCGAACGCCTCGATGATCTTGTCGTAGCGCGCGCCCTTCACGAACACGGTGGTTGCAGGGTCCGAACTCGCGGCGTTGACGTCGGTCCCCCGATAGATGCCGTCGTTATTGAACACCACCACGCAGACCGGCAGCTTGTAGCGGCAGATGGTCTCCACCTCCATGCCGGAGAAGCCGAAGGCGCTGTCGCCCTCCACCGCGAGCACCGGCTTGCCGGTCTCGACCGCGGCGGCGATGGCGTAGCCCATGCCGATGCCCATGATGCCCCAGGTGCCGACGTCGATGCGCTTCCTCGGCTGGTAGACGTCGATGATGCCGCGCGCGAGATCGAGCGTGTTCGCGCCCTCGTTCACCAGGATGGCATCGGGCCGCTCCTTGATGACGCTGCGGAGGACACCGAGCGCGCCGTGATAGTCCATCGGCGAGTTGTTGTTCATCAGCCGCGGCGCCATCTTCGCCACGTTCTCCTCGCGCTTGCTGGCCACCGCCCCGACCCAGTCGGCGGGCGCCGCCGGCCACTTGTCGCCCATGGCGGAGAGCAGCGCGGCCGCGCAGGAGCCGATATCGCCCACGAGCGGCGCGGCGATCTCGACGTTGGAATCCATCTCCTTCGGCTCGATATCGATCTGGATGAACTTCTTCGGTGCGCTGCCCCAGGTCTTGCCCTTGCCGTGCGAGAGCAGCCAGTTGAGGCGCGCCCCGATCAGCATGACGACGTCGCTGTCCTTGAGCACGGTGGAGCGCGCCGCGCCCGCGCACAGGGGATGCGTGTCGGGCAGCAGGCCCTTGCCCATGCTCATGGGCAGGAAGGGAATGCCGCTCTTCTCGACCAGGCTGCGTATGGCCTCGTCGGCCTGCGCGTAGGCCGCGCCCTTGCCGAGGATGATCAGGGGGCGCCGCGCGCCCTTGAGCACCTCGAGCGCGCGCTTCACCGCGTCGGGTGCCGGGATTTGCGCGGGCGCCGCATCGATCACCTTCACGAGCGACTTCCTGCCGGCCTCCGCATCCATCACCTGGCCGAACAGCTTGGCCGGCAGGTCGAGATAGACGCCACCCGGCCGGCCCGACACCGCCGCCCGGATGGCGCGCGCCAGGCCGATGCCGATGTCCTGCGCATGCAGCACGCGGAAGGCGGCCTTGCACAGCGGCTTGGCGACGGCGAGCTGGTCCATCTCCTCGTAGTCGCCCTGCTGCAAGTCCACGATCTCGCGCTCGGACGAGCCGGAGATCAGGATCATCGGGAAGCAGTTCGTGGTGGCGTGGGCAAGCGCGGTCAAGCCGTTGAGGAAGCCTGGTGCAGACACCGTGAGGCAGATGCCCGGCTTCTTCGTCAGGAAGCCGGCAATCGAGGCGGCGTAGCCGGCATTCTGCTCATGGCGGAACGAGAGCACGCGGATGCCCGCCGCCTGCGCCATGCGGCCGAAGTCCGTGATCGGAATGCCCGGCACTCCGTAGATCGTCGTAAGGCCGTTGAGCTTGAGTGCATCGATGATGAGGTGGAACCCGTCCGTCAGCTCCCGCTCTCCTGCGGTTGCGCTTGGGCCGATACTTTGTGCTGTTGCCGACATTTCACTCCCTCACTCAAATTTCACTGCGTGGACGCTTGCGCCCTGCCTCGCGCTAAGGATCTCTGATTGCTGATTTTTCTGCCGAATCCGGTGCCATGGCTTGACGGTCCTCGCTCCCGAAAATGCGGCTCGCCCTCTGCCCCGACTAGTCGATTTCCACGTAGCGCTCGACGTGCTCGCGCAGACGCAGCGTGTGCTCGCGCACGAGGCGCTCGGCCCGCTCTGTGTCTCGCGCTTCGAGCGCGCTCACGATCTCCTTGTGATCGACGATCGAGCGCCGGGCCCGATCCTGCTCGAAGATGGTCCGCTGTCGGATAGCACGCATGTGGAAGAAGAGCCCGTTGCTGATCTCAACGATCAGCGGGCATTTGCCGAGACCGATGATGGCCTGATGGAATTTGATGTTGGCTTCGGAGTACTCGCCCATGTTGCGGGCGACCTCGTCTTGCGAGAACTGGTCGACCAGGGCGTGCAGGCGGGCGATTTCGCCAGCATCCGCGTGCTCGGTGGCGAGCCTTGCCGCCATGCTCTCCAGCGCCGCCCACACCGTGATCATGTCCAGAATCTCGGCCTTGGTCTTGCGCACGATGAAGATGCCGCGCCGCGCGACAATCCTGACCAGCCCTTCCTGGTCGAGTTGGGCAAGGGCCTCGCGCAGGGGCGTCCGGCTGACGCCGAAGCGCTGAGAAAGGTCGCGCTCGTCGAGACGCAGCTGGGCGTCGTCGGCGTAGATGTTCATGTTCAGGATGGCCGTCTTGAGCGCCTCGTAGGCACGTGCCTTGAGACTCAGGCCCTCACCGATCGGCGCAATTTTGAGCTGTGTATCGGCGTCGGCCACTTGCGCCTCATACATCGCGTTACGGCTGAAGCTGGATTCTGGTATACCATACGCCAGAGTTGGGCAAGACATTCCCGCGGAAATTAATACTCCCCCGCCAGACAGTCGACAGAAGTGAAAATTGCACATACTACGAATCTGAGGAAAGTGACGTATTGCGCTGATCTCACAATTGGCACATGGTATACCAAGAGTGCGGGGCGACAGCCGGACACAGGCTGCGGGTCATAGGTCCCAACACCGCGCGAGGAAACGCTTCGTAGGCCAGAGGGGGCTCCGTGGAAGAAATTGGCTCGCTGATCGGCGGCTTCAAAGTCGCTCTGTCCTGGTACAATCTGGCCCTGATGATGGTCGGCATCCTGCTCGGCGTCATCATCGGCGTTCTGCCGGGCCTTGGCGGGGCCAACGGAGTGGCGATCCTGCTGCCGCTCACGTTCACCATGCCGCCGACGTCCGCCATCATCATGCTTTCCTGCATCTACTGGGGCGCATTGTTCGGCGGCGCCATCACCTCCATTCTGTTCAACATACCGGGCGAGCCGTGGTCGGTTGCCACCACCTTCGACGGCCACCCCATGGCGCAGAAGGGCCGCGCCGACGAGGCGCTGACGGCGGCCTTCACCTCCTCGTTCGTCGGCGCCCTGGTGGCGGTGATCCTGATCACCTTCCTGGCGCCTCTGATCGCCAAGTTCGCCCTGCAGTTCGGGCCCGCCGAATTCTTCTCCGTGTTCTTCCTGACGTTCGCGAGCTTCGTCGGCATGGGCCGCGGCTCGCCGTTCAAGGTGCTGGCTTCCATGTGCCTGGGGTTCGCTCTCGCGTCCGTCGGGCTCGACAAGATGACAGGCACGCTCAGGATGACGTTCGGCTACGACCAGCTGCTGGTCGGCTTCGATTTCCTGATCGCCGTCATCGGCCTGTTCGGCATCGGCGAGATTCTGGCGTCGATGGAGAGCGGCCTCAAGTTCTCGGGCAACAGCGCCAAGATCCGGCTCAACGCCGTCTTGCAGACCTGGAAGCAGCTGTTGAACTACTGGGTGACCTCGATCCGCAGCTGCATCATCGGCTGCTGGATGGGCATCACGCCCGGCGGCGCCACGCCGGCCTCCTTCATGAGCTATGGCCTCGCCAAGCGCTTCTCCAGGCGCGGCGACAATTTCGGCAAGGGCGAGATCGAGGGCGTGGTCGCGCCCGAGACGGCAGCCCACGCCGCCGGCACCAGCGCCCTGCTGCCCATGCTGACGCTCGGCATCCCCGGCTCGCCGACGGCGGCCGTGCTGCTCGGCGGCCTCATGATCTGGGGCCTGCAACCCGGCCCCATGCTGTTCGTCGAGCAGAAGGATTTCGTCTGGGGACTGATCGCCTCGATGTACCTCGGCAACATCGCCGGGCTGTTCGTGGTGCTCACCTGCGTGCCGCTGTTCGCCGCGATCCTGCGCGTGCCGTTTTCGATCATCGCCCCGATCATCCTCGTCATCTGCGCGGTCGGCGCCTACACCGTGCACAATTCCATGTTCGACGTATGGATGATGCTGGGCTTCGGCGTCATCGGCTATGTATTTCAGAAGCTCGGCTATCCGCTGCCGCCCCTGGTGCTGGCGATCGTGCTGGGTGACAAGGCCGAGGAGGCCTTCCGGCAGGCCATGCTGGGCTCCCAGGGCAGCCTCGCGATCTTCTGGTCGAACTGGCTGGTCGGCTCGATCATGACGCTCGGCGTCATCTTGCTGCTCTGGCCGCTCTTCACGTGGGCCTTGGACAAGCGCGCGGCGCGGCGCACGCCGGTCCCGGCATCGGCCGGGGCCGCTGCCGTCGATCGCAACAGTTGAGTGAGCATCATGCTTTCAAGCAAGAAGCAGAAGGAGGAAACGATGCAGGGCAAGTCTTTAACGGCTCGGGTGGGACGAGGGATCGCGGGGGCGGCAGCCTTGGCCGCGGCCACGGCGCTGGTTGCAACGGCCGCTGGCGCTCAGGCCTGGGAGCCCACGAAGCCGGTTCAGTTCGTCATTCCCGCGGGCACCGGCGGCGGCGCCGATCAGATGGCGCGTTTCATTCAGGGCGTGGTGGCCAAGAACAACCTGATGAAGCAGCCGATCATCACCCTCAACAAGGGCGGCGGCGCGGGCGCGGAAGGTTTCCTCGAGGTCAAGAAGTCGGCGGGCGACCCGCACGTCATCATCATCACCTTGTCGAACCTCTTCACCACACCCTACGCCACCGGCGTGCCGATCAGCTGGAAGGACCTGACCCCCGTCGCCATGCTGGCGCTCGATCAGTTCGTCCTCTGGGTGCCCGCCGACACGCCCTACAGGACCGCCAAGGACTACATCGACGCGGTGAAGGCCGGCGACGACAAGACCTTCAAGATGGGCGGCACCGGATCCAAGCAGGAGGACCAGATCATCACGGCGGCGCTGGAGAAGCTGACCGCGCCCAAGAAGTTCACCTACGTTCCCTACGGCGGCGGCGGCACGGTGGCCACGCAGCTCGTCGGCAAGCACGTCAACTCGAGCGTCAACAATCCCATCGAGGCCGTCTCGCAGTGGAAGGCCGGGGCGCTGCGGCCGCTGTGCCTGTTCGATGCGAAGCGTAGCGTCTACACGTCCAAGGTGACGGCCGACATGGCGTGGTCCGACATTCCCACGTGCAAGGAAGGGGGCGTCGACACCGAATACCAGATGCTGCGCGGCATCTTCATGGCGCCGGGCGTCAGGCCCGAGCACGTCGCCTTCTACGTCGATCTCTTCAAGAAGGTGATGGCAACGGACGATTGGAAGAAGTTCATGGAGGATGGCGCCTTCAACCAGACCTTCATGTCGGGCGACGAGTACAAGACCTGGGTCGCCGCGGCCGACAAGCACCACTACGACCTGATGAAGGAGGCGGGCTTCCTTGCCGCCGGCAAGTAGGCCCAACGCGACGGACTGAGCGAGGGCCGGCTCGCCGGCCCTCCGGAACCCACAAAGGCCCGGCGGGCGAAAGCCCGCGGGCTGCTCAACAGGGCGATCCCCATGCACGACAACGACGGCGCCGAGAACAGCCGCCCCCTGGTGACGACCCGGACGGTCGATATTGTGGTCGCCCTGCTGCTGCTGGCCGCGTGCGCGGTGGTCATCCTCGACAGCACCCGCCTCGGGTTCAACTGGCGCGAGGGCGAAGGGCCGGCCCCCGGCTATTTCCCGTTCTACATTGCCATCATCCTGGGGTTGGCGAGCCTGGTGAACCTCTTCAGCGCGCTTCTGCGCGGACGCGGCTCAGGCGAGGTCTTCGTCTCGGCGCGGCCGTTCGGCCGTGTGCTGGCCGTCCTCATCCCGGCCATCGTCTACGTCGGGCTGATCGGCGGCATTTCGCTTGGCCCCCTCGACGTCCCGGGTGTTGGCATCTACGTCGCCTCCGCCATCTTCATCTTCCTGTTCATGGTGGTGATCGGACGCGAGAACCCGTTCAAGGCCGCCGCGGTCGGCGTCGCGGTGCCCTTCGTGCTGTTCCTGATGTTCGAAAAGTGGTTTCTGGTGCCTCTGCCCAAGGGGCCGCTCGAGGCCTGGCTCGGCTACTGATCCCGATCAACACCCGCTCCCTGTCATCCCGGAATTTCGCGTAAGCGAAATCTCCGGGACCCAAGGGCCGCAGACGCGCGCCGGTGTGAAACCCACACTGCCCCGAGCCTGTCGAAGGGCGGACGGGAGGCGCCCGACAGCCTCGTGGTTCGACGAGCCCACCACGAGCGGAAGGAGGTCCGAGTTGTGAACCCCCGCCGCGCTCAAATCCGCTTCGCCACCTCGTCCAGCATCACCTCGGTGGCACCGCCGCCGATCGCCTGCACGCGCGCGTCGCGGGCCATGCGCTCGATCGCACTCTCGCGCATGTAGCCCATGCCGCCGTGGAACTGCAGGCAGTCATACATCACGCCGTTGACGAGCGTGCCCGCCAGCGCCTTCAGCATCGACACCTCTTTGACGACGTTCTCGTTGCGCGTGTCGCGCCAGGCCGTGTTGTAGAGGAGCGCGCGCGCCGCCTCGACCTCGGCAAGCCGCATCGACAGCCGCTGCCGGATCACCTGCTTGTCCCACAGCGGTGCCCCGAACGCGCGGCGCTGCTTGACCCAGTCGAGCGTCAGCTCGATCGCCTTCATGGCCTCGCCCAGCGCCTGGGCCGATAGCACGATGCGCTCGTTCTGCAGGTTCTTGACCAGCGCATAGAAGCCCTGGCCCTCCTGACCCAGCAGGTTCGCCTCCGGCACGAAGCAGTCCTCGAACACCAGCTCGGCCGTGTCGCTCGAGAGCCAGCCCTGCTTCTTGAGCGCGCGGGCGACCCGGAAGCCGGGTGTTCCCTTCTCCACCGCGAACATCGTCATCTGCCGGTTGCGGCCCGCCTCGCCCGACTTGGCAGCGACGAAAGTGAGGTCGCCGTGCACGCCGTTGGTGATGAACATCTTGGCGCCGTTGAGAACGTAGCCGCCGTCGACCTTGCGGGCGCTGGTGCGCATGGAGGCGAGGTCGGAGCCGGCATCGGCTTCCGTCATGGCGACAGCGGTGATCCTGCGGCCGGCGGTGATGTCGGGCATCCAGCGCTCGAGCTGCTCGCGCGTGCCGGCGTTGTAGAGATGCGGCGAGGCCATGTCGGTGTGCACGAGCACCGTGACGGCGAAGCCCCCGTACGTGGAACGCCCCAGTTCCTCGGCGAGCACGGCGTTGGCGAGCGTATCGAGGCCGCCGCCGCCATATTCGGGCGCGTAGCGCATGCCGAAGAGGCCGAGCGCGCCCATCTCGCGCAGGGTCTCGCGCGGCACGAAGCCCTGCTCCTCCCAGGCATCGGCGAAGGGCTGCACGCGGTCGGCGATGAAGCGCCGCAGCGTGTGGCGGAGCATCGTGTGCTCCTCGCCGAGGTAGGGAAAACTGTCTGCGGCCATCGGTTCGGTCATGCGTGCCCGGCCTGTCGTTGAGCGGTACTCCCCTCCCCCTTGCGGGGAGGGGGCGGGGGTGGGGGTGCCAGGAACACGGACCTCGGGCTTACTAGATCGCGCCCTTGTCGCGCAGCTTGGCGATCGCCTTCTTGTCGTAGCCGAGCTCGGCCAGGATCTGGTTGGTGTGCTCGCCCAGCGTCGGCGCACGGCGGCGGATCGAGCCCGGCGTCTCCGACAGCCAGACCGGGACCTTGGCGATCGGCGCGGGCTTGGGGGCGCCCGGAAACTCGATCGGCTGGAAGAAGCCCATCGCCTTGATGTGGGGATCATCGAGCGTCTGCTGCGGCTTCAGCACGGGGCCGGAGGGAATCTTGGCATTGGACAGGACCTCCAGGGCCTCCGCCGTCGTCCGCTCGGCGCACCAGCGGCCCATGCGCTCGCTGATGACCTCGCCGTTGTCGCCGCGGGAGATGTCGTCCTTGAAGCGCGGATCGGTGAGCCAGTGCTCCTCGCCCATCAGCCTGGCCCAGCGCCGATAGAGCGGATCGCCGATGACCTGCGCCAGGATCCAGCCGTCCTTGGTGCGGAAGATATCGACTGGTGCCGCCGTCTGCCCCCGGTTGCCTGTCGGCACGCGGTTGGGCGCAATCACGGCCTGCTCGATCAGCAGCGCGTTGCCGAGCGTGACCGCGGTGGCGAGCAGGGCGCCCTCCACCCACTGCCCCTTGCCGGTGACCTTGCGCGCCATCAGCGCAGCCATGGTGCCGAAGGCGCAATGCAGCGCCGTGCCGAAATCGACCCAGGGAACCTGCGCGCGATAGGGCTGATCCTCGGTGCCCGTCATGTAGACAGCACCCGACATGACCTGGCCGATGCCGTCGAAACCCACCCGCTCGCTGTAGGGTCCGCCACGGCCGTAGGCCGTGACCGTGGTGAGGATGACGTCCGGCTTGACCGCCTTCAGGCTCGCATAGTCGAGCTTCATTGCCTCGAGCGTCTGCGGGGGAAGGTTGGCGACGACGACATCGGCGGTGGCGACGAGCCTGCGCACGACCTCCTGCCCTTCGGGCAGCATCGGATCGAGCGTCAGCCCGAGCTTGTTGCGGTTCATCTGCAGGAAGAGCGCGCCCTCACCCGTCGCGGCCACCGGCGCCTGATAGCGGTCCTCGCTGCCCTGCCGCTTCTCGATGCGGATCACCTCGGCGCCCTGCTCGGCGAGCAAGGCTGCACAATAGGGTCCGGCGATATAGCGCCCGAAATCGAGCACCCGGATGCCTTCGAGCACGCCTGGCATTGGCCCTCCTTCCCGTGACAAGAAATCAACCGTTCGGCACGAGCGTCACCGGCGACGGCCCCAGCCGCTTCGGCAGGTTGGTGAAATCGGTGGTGACGACGCGATGCCCGCCGGTCAGAACCGTCGCGAGGAACAGGATACCGACGGCCTGCCAGAAGGTGATCTCCCGCAGACCGAACACGGCCGGTACGGTGCGGTTCCAGACCCAGCGGAAGACCAGGACGAATAGGACGAAGCCGAGCAGCACCAAGCCGGCGAGCACGAACGCGGTCGCGACTGGGTCCATGACAATCTCTCCCCCTGCCTATGGCGCAGTGCCGCTGTCCCCCGGGCATCAGCTTCGACCTGCCGCGAAACCCTAGCATGGCCGCCAGGATGCTGCAGCGCAGAAGTGTGCGATACTGCAACACGTTATCCCTCCGACGTCGTCGCTGTTGTGGTAGGGTCCGGGCAAAAGCGATAACCTCGCGAATCGCGGAGCCGCCCCGGCACCAGTCAAGCGGGCCGCCTGGCGCCAGGGTGACCCAACATGCTTGCGGCCCATGGGGAAGGAGCGACGTCATGCGAATGGACGCTCAGGCTCTCATCATCTTTCTCATCATCGGTGCAATCGCGGGCTGGCTGGCCGGCCAGCTCATGCGTGGCGGTGGGTTTGGCCTGATAGGCAACATCATCGTTGGCATTGTCGGCGCGTTCGTTGCCGGCTGGCTGCTGCCCCGCCTTGGTATCTACATCGGCGGCACCTACGTCGCCGAGGTCATCAATGCGGCGATCGGCGCCATCATCGTCCTGTTCGTCGTGGGATTGCTCAAGCGCGCTTGAGCGTGTTGGGCGGAGCGGTGCGCTTGCAGCTTGCCGCTTCGCTCAACCCCGCGGTTCTGCCGCATAGCCCCCGTTTGCCAACTATGTCGTGAGCTCATGAACGCGCAACCAGGCGCGGATCGATGCAGGTCGGGCGACGCGATGTCGTTGGCAGCGAGCTTGTCGTAACGGGTGGCAAAGCACCGGCAATGCTGCCTCCCAGCTGAAAGCTTCAGCATTTCATACAGCTGCTTCAATAGCTGGGCGGAAACGGGCATCCCGACACGGGTCGTGGCCCTTTGGGAGAAAATGCCGTGAACTTTGCGCGCACTTTCGGAAAGCTCGGCCTCGTCACAGCCGCCTTCCTTGCCGCGGCTACGCTATCGGCTGCAAGCCAGAGCGTAGTCGATGCAGTAGAGCGAGAGGCCAAGGCGATCGAAGGCCAAATGATTGCGTGGAGGCGCGATATCCACCAGAACCCCGAGCTGGGCAATCGAGAGGTTCGAACATCATCGCTTGTGGCGGAGCATCTGAAGCGCCTCGGTTACGAGGTGCGCGAGAAGGTGGCGAAGACGGGCGTCGTCGCCATTCTCAAAGGCGGCAAACCAGGCCCCGTCATCGCGCTGCGTGCCGACATGGATGCGCTTCCCGTGACCGAAGAGGTCGATGTGCCGTTCGCCTCAAAGGTCAAGGCGATGTGGAATGGCAGGGAGACGGGCGTCATGCACGCCTGCGGTCACGACGCGCACGTCGCAATTTTGATGGCGGCGGCCGAGGTCTTTGCAAGGCTGCGCAGTGAGCTCCCTGGGACGGTCAAATTGCTGTTCCAGCCGGCAGAGGAAGG
>Ga0111538_10001750_pt1 | contig 30521 bp, 30 predicted proteins | sample SoiMethybrSBSTD1_FD_79669 | JGI IMG/M metagenome (GOLD analysis project Ga0111538, IMG submission 79669) | Bulk soil microbial communities from a Populus tree surrounding site in Tennessee, USA - Soil MetaG P. TD hybrid SBSTD1 (version 2)... | ecosystem: Environmental > Terrestrial > Soil >... | reverse complement strand
CGGGCGCTGCTGTGTCTTGTCCCGATTGCAGCGCTCGGCCAGAACACGCCTCCGCTGTCAACCAACGCCGCCTCGCTGCGCGACTGGGAAAGTCGCCTGCTGGCGAACGATCCGAAGGTCCGCGTCACAGCAGAAGATGCCCTGGTCCAAGGGTCGGGTCGTTCTCTGCCTTTGCTCAGGCTGTTTCTTGAACGCCCCGATCAGGATCTGAATACGGTCACGTTTAGAATCCTGCAGCGGATCGGTCCGCCCGCGATCCCAACCCTGGCCGGCCTGCTGCGGCATGAGCGCGTCGACGTCCGTCAGCGTGCCGTGAGTGAGCTGGTTGATCTGGCGCCTCACACGGACTCGATTCAACCGGCGTTGAGGCAGGCCCTCAAAGACGATGATGTCGTCGTCGCAGGCGATGCCGCGCGCGCACTCGGCGCCCTCGGCAAGAGTGCCGGCCCATCCGTCGACGCACTGGCCGCCACGCTCTCGCACGACGAGTCCTACACCCGCATCTACGCCGCCGAAGCCCTGGCGGCGATTGGTCCGGCGGCCGCCAAAGCGATACCGGCCCTGTCTCGTGCCTTGGACGATCCGGTTCCGGGCGTTCGCTGGGCCGCCTGTGAAGCACTCGGCAGCATCGGCCCCGCCGCACAGTCCGCGGTGCCGCGCTTGATCGAGGCCCTGGAGGATGACTACCTCTATGTGCGAATCTTCGCGGCTGGCGCGTTGGCAAACGTCGGATCGAAGGACCCGAGAGTCCGCGACGCGCTGAAAGCGGCGGCGCAGGATCCGCGAGTGCGGGACGAAGCCGAGTGGGCGCTCGGTCGACTTGCGGGCGGCGCGACCGGCGATCATGTCACGTCGCGTCATGCACCCGCGACCGCCGTCGCGACAATGCTCCACACGACGCCCACGCCAACAGGCAATCCTCCAGTTGAATGGGATGCCGCCACCGGCCGCAACGTCGTCTGGAGCGTCGAGTTGGGGAACAACACGATGGGCCGTCCCGTCGTGGCCGGCGATACGGTTTATGTCGGCACTGACAACAGCAGGCCCAGGAATCCCGCGTACTCGGTTGACTCTGGTGTGCTCATGGCCTTTCGAGCGGCGGATGGCGAGTTCCTATGGCAGGACCTGGCCGCGCGGGTGGAGCATCGGGGCCTGCGCGAGTTCCTGCTTCCGTCAACGACGAGCGCTCCCTATGTGGAGGGAAAGCGCCTTTACTACGTCACCGCCGAGTGTCAGCTGCGAGCGCTCGACCTGGAGGGTTTCCGCGACGGCGACAACAGCGGGCCGTATCAGGACGAGCCCTTCCAGGACCACGCGGCAGCCGACATCGTCTGGGAACTGGACATGTGCGGACGCCTTGGCGTCTTTCCGCATGAAGCCACCAACAGCGGAGTGCTGGCCGTAGGCGATCTGCTGATTGTCGCCACGTCAAACGGGCAGAACGAAGGCCATACGCGGGTTCCGGCGCCGCGCGCACCAAGCTTGATCGCGGTGGACAAGCGCTCGGGCGACGTGATGTGGCGCGCGTCTGGCCCCGGCGAGCACATCCTGCACGGTCAGTGGTCCAGTCCCGTGGCGGCTGACGTCAACGGCCGCATACAGGTGTTCTTCGGCGGCGGCGATGGCTGGCTGCGGTCGTACGATGCCGCGACGGGCCAGGAAATCTGGAGATTTGACGGCAATCCCAAAGACGCGTCCTGGCTGCCGCGACCCGGTGTCCTGTCGCGTGGCGCGATCATCGCGTCACCCGTCTTTGCAGACGGCCGTGTCTTCATTGCCATGGGACAGAGCCCCGAGCATGGCAACGGGCCGTCGTTCGTGCATGCCCTCACTGCCACCGGGCATGGCGACGTCACGAGGAGCGCGGTCCTTTGGACGTCACGAGATGTCGGTCGCGTCGTGGCTACGCCTGTTCTCAAGAACGATCTGCTCTTCATCGGCGACGTGGGAGGCAACGTCTATTGTCTGGACGCGGCGACCGGCGCCACCATCTGGAAGCACGACACGAACTCGGCGATCTGGGGATCCCTTATCGTCGCGGGAGACCGGCTCTATGCCGGGAATGAAGACGGCATCATGACGGTTCTCCGTCCCAGCCGGCAGAAAGAAGTGTTGGCGCAGATCCAGATGGACGCGGCGCTCTATTCGCGCCCTGAGCCAATCGGTGACGCGCTTGTTGTGGCCACCACGAGCAGGTTGTACTGGATCGCGGCGAAGCCGTGAACTACTGCTGCTTGTGCGTGTGCGGCTTGGGCGGCGTGTCACCGACCATGACGGTGCCCATCAATCCGCCGTCCGCGTGATCGAGGATGTGGCAGTGGAACATCCACTGCCCCGGCCTCTCGTCGAAGCTCACCAGCAACCGCATCGTCGTCTTCATCGGCACGTTGACGGTGTCCTTCCACGCGAGCGGACGCACGGGCTCCCCGTTCTCGTCGATCACCTGGAAGAAGAAGCCGTGCAGGTGGAACGGATGATCCCAGTCTGAGTCGTTCTTGACGATCCACAACTGCTTCTCGCCGAGCTTCGCCGCGTACGGCTTGGCCTTCCAGAACGGCACGCCGTTGACCTGGAACTCCGACTTGTTGTCCTTCATCGGCGGCAGCGTGAGCACCACGTCGACCGGCGTGGCGCCGTCGATTGACGGAACCGGCAGCTCGCGCGCGATCGTCACGGGCTTCGCAACGATCGGCGCTTCCTTCGTGAACTCGATCGTCATCACGTCCTCGACGCTGCGATACTCGACGCTGCCGTAGCCGCGGTTGTAGAGCATGGCGCGAAGCGTCAGCGGTGCGCCGGCCTTCCCTTTCGGCGCCACGATCACGTCGACGCGCTCACCGGGTGTGATCAGCAGGATGTCCGTGGTGACCGGCTTCTCCTGGATGCCGCCGTCCGATCCGATCACCGTGAATTTCTGGCCGTCAAGATCGAGGTAGAAGAAGCGGCTCTTCGCCGCGTTGACAATCCGCCAGCGCTGCGGGGCGCCGGGCCGCGCGTGCAACACCGGGCGGCGCCGGCCGTTGACGAGCACGTAGTCGCCTTCGCGGCCGAACACCATGCCGGCCGATCCGCCGCTGTCCGCGGGCTCGAGCTTGCCCTTCGCATCGAAGCCGATGTCGCTCAACACCAGCGTCACCTGATCCTCGACGTTCACGCCGTCGGCGGGATCCTCGACGAGCAACGCGCCGTAGAGTCCGAAGCCAACTTGCGCGGCGGACATCACGTGCGGGTGATACCAATACAAGCCCGCGTCACGGACGACGAAATCGTAGGTGAACGACTCGCCTTTCTTCACTTCGGGCTGAGAGATGTCGGGAACGCCGTCCATCTCGATCGGCACGCGCACGCCGTGCCAGTGCACGGTGGTCGGCTCATCGAGCTCGTTCGTGAAATGCACGATCAGGCGATCGCCGACGCGCGTCTTGATCAGCGGACCGGGAAGGCCGCCGTTGTAGGTCCACGCGTGCACGGTCTTGCCGTCGATCTGCACGTCGGCGAGCTTCGCCGTCATGTCGATCTCGACGATCTTCGGATCGGGATTGCGATCGGCGAGCTCATTGAGCTTGACGCCGTCGGCCCATCCCGCGGGCGCGAAGGACTGCGCGCTGACGGAAAGTGGGACGGCGAGAATGAGGACAACGGCAATTCGTTGGAGCATGACTACTGCAGTGCAAGTCGCGGACCGCTCATTTGGAGCGGATCCGCGTGCAATTTGATGTTCTGTACGTGGAATTTTCCCACGGTCGGGGAGTATTCCGAGCCCTGCCGTCCCGCGCGGTGACAAAGAATTACGATCGGCCCGCGATTTCCGCCCTCAAGCGCTCGATCATCTGCAAAGCGTCGCGCTTGAGGAGCCGCTTCAGCAGGAAACCCGGAACCTCGAACGACGGGCTGGCGGAGAGCTGGTAATCGACGACCGTCAGGCTGTCGGCTTCGCTCAAGGTCCACACGCCTTCGTAGGACTTGAAGCTTCGCCCGCATCGATCGCGGAACCGCAGCGACGCGGCCTCCTCGCGAACGTCGAGGACGAGGTGGATGCGCTTCGCAAACAGCATGAATCGCGAGACGGCCTCCTGCTCGACGATGGCTCCTGTGGCGGTCCGCTCGAGCACCCTGCTGATCTCCACGTCGGGCATGAATCTGGGAATGCGCGCGTAGTCGGTCAGCACCCTCATCACGGTCTCCGGCGACTCCGCGACGGCGAATGCGGCGCTCACGGTGTAGACGCCGCCGCTCTCGATCACCTCGATGCGCGGCGTCGACGGCGGATCGGCGAACAGTACCGGTCCGGTCATCAGCGCAATGACCACGAAGCAAAGCAACCGCCGGACGGATGTGCGCCCGGCGGCCGCCTGCTGATGGCCCCGACCCATGACCAGATCCATGGCCATCACCTCTTAGAACGCAACCACGCCTTCGGCCATGAAGCCCTTGAAGCGGCCGCCGTTCTTGATGTTCGCCGGCGGGTAGCCGACGAACTTCTGATCGACGTACTCACCCTTCGCAAGCAGGCCCGGCAGGATGAACCAGCCCGCGCTCATCTGCCAGCGGTTGGCGCCGACGTCGCTGGTGATGCCGGCAAGCGTGCCGGTGGCGCGGTTGTAGCGCGCGCCGACGAACAGCTTCTCGCCCTGCAGGAAACGGTAGACCGCGTCCACCGCGTACTGGTTCCACTCGCGATCGGCGGCTTCGGTGCTGGCCTTGCCGGTGGCCCGCTCGATCACGCCGAACACCTCGGCGCCGCGGAACTTGATGAACGGATTGAGCTGCATCGCGGTCACCTTGTTCTTGAATCCGGGGTTGATGTAGCCCGAGGTCGCGTTGCCGTTCTCGGTCGCGGCCGTGTTCTCCATCACCCAGTAGTACCGTGAGCCGGCGCGGTCGCCGCCGTAAAGCGTGTTGCTCATCGCCTTGTCGGTCTTGTAGAGCGAGCCGGTGAGGCGGACGCGCAGGTCCTTGTTCATCTGCTTGTCATAGCCGGCCTTGCCGACGAACGACGGGCCGCGCTGCGCGGGCGTCAGCACCGTGCCGCGGATCTCGCCGCCCATGATCGCGGCCATCGCAATCACCGGACCGGTCTTCAGGTAAGCCTCGCCGCCGATCTCGGTCGTGAAGGCGTCCATGATGTAGTTGCCGACGAACGGGTTGTAGACGGCGTTGCCGTTGTCGCTGCGGCGGAAGTGCGCGTCGCCGTAATTGATTTCCATGTGGCCGACCCTGAGCGTCACGATCTCGAACAGCATCTTCGCCGGCGCCCAGTCAATCGGCGACTGATCCATCTGGATGTAGCCGTCCTTCACCCACGTTTCGTTGTGATGACGGGAAGAGAGATAGCTCGTGAGCGCGACGCGGATGCCGGGCGCGAGCTGCGCGTTGAGATACAGGTTCGCGGTCGAGTTGTTGAACCCGAAGCCGATGTCGGCCAGCTGGTTCGCGTTCACGCCGTTGACGACGTTGGGCAGCGCCGTCGTGTTGTGCTCGAGGTTCTGCACCTGCGAGGTGAACGCCGCATTGAAGTCCAGCTTGAAACCGGTGAATTCCACGCCTGGCGTCTTCGTGGTTTCGAAGGTGTTGATGCCGCGCTTGTCCAGGAAGCGCAGGTACTGGATCGACTGCGGCCGCCCTTTCGTCCAGGAATCGGCAATCGCCTTGTCCTGCTCGTCCTTGTCCGTCGCCGGTGACGTGGTCGTGGCGCCGCCAGTGGCGGCCGCGGCGCCGCTCGGCGTGTCCTGGGCCGCCGCCGGCGCGGCGATCATCAGCAGCGCGGCGAAGGCGGTTGCGAAACGAAGTGTGCGTGTCATGGCCGTGTCCTCTGTATGAAGTGCGGTTATGAATCGTCGCGCTATCGAGTCAATGTCTGCGGAGCCGCGAGCACCACCTCGAACGTCACGGTGATCTTCGGATCCGTCTTCAGCATGCCGAGCATGGCTTTCGGCGGCGTGATGCCGTAGTCGGTCATCAACAGCGGCACCTCGCCAATCACGGTGATGGTCGACGCGTTCGCGGCGGCGTTCAGATTGAACGTCACGTCCTTCGCGACGCCGGCGATCGTCAACACGCCGATGGCGCGCAGCGCGCCGGGCTGACCGTCAAGGCGCGTCATCCTGAACACGATGTCGGGAAACAGAGTGGTCTTCAGCGCCTTCCACATGTTCTTGTCGAGGCCCTCTTTTGGCGAGGTGAGCGTGCCGGCCTTGACGATGATCTCGAACTCGTCGAGCGAGCCGGGCTTGACGGCGGCGTTCAACAGGTCCGGACCCGCGACGCCGGGCGCAAGGGCGAGGCGCGTGAGCTTGACGTCAGTCGTCGAGGCGGTGAATTCGTGGATGTTCGACGTGCCGGCAATCGACACTCGTGCCGCGGTCAACAGCAGCCGCGCCGTCGCGTCTTGCGAAAATGCAGCTGGAGGTGCGCCCGCGAACAGGCCCGCGACGAGCGCGCAGGCCGGGAACAGCAACGAAAGTCGTGTGGTCATGATGTCCTCGCAATAAAACGCGGTATGAATGCGTTGTCCGTACGGACGAATGGCAACGGCCGTGCCGTTTGCGACAACTCCATTTGTTCGGAGTTTTCACAATGTCCTCCAGCCGGTCGGAGTTGCCAATGCGGACAATCCCGCGGGCCGCGGGAATTTCCGCACACCCCAGGAATCGTGCGGGAGTGAATCGACCGGCATCTCTATCAGTCGCGCGTGGCACATCACATGCTTCAGGAAAGGTATGACGCAATTCTTCCGGCGCTTCATTGGTGCGCTGGTGCTCGATGCCGGCGCGTTCGAGGACATCGAAGCCGATCGCCACGCTGCCATGCAGTCGGTCATCGTCGTCCTGGCGGTGTGCGCCGCCGGAGGATTTGCCGCGGGCGGCCTTGGTGTGGCCGGCGCCGCGCGCTTCGTGACCGGTGCGGTGATGGTGCTCGGCGGCTGGCTGGTGTGGGTCGCGGTGATTGCCGCGCTCGGCACGATCACGCTCCCTGAGGCGCAGACCAGGAGCGACGTGCGCGAGCTGTTGCGCGTGCTTGGCTACGCCGCCGCTCCGGGCGTGTTCATTGCGTTCGCGGCGCTGCGATCGGCTGCGCCGATCGTGCTGATCATCGTCGCGCTCTGGATGATTGCGTCGGCGGTGGTGGGATTGCGCCAGGCGCTCGACTATCGCAGCACCGGCCGCGCCGTCGCCGTCTGCCTGCTGGGATGCCTGCTGTCCGTCGGAGTAATGGCGGCGGTGGCGGCGTTCTTCACCCGGACCGTGAGCTGAGTATGCGGATCGTGTTGTCGATTGCGGCGATGATCATCGCCGCGGCGGTGGCCGCGGCGGTTGCGGGCACGGCCGCCTGGCATCGCGCCACGGACGCCGCGGTGGCGGGACTCGTTCCGGGCGCCGCGGGAACCTACTCCGCCGCGTCGCTCGACACGCTGCCGGCGCCGGCCGCCCGCTACTTCGGCCGCGTCCTGCGGGACGGTCAGCCGCTCGTGCGATCGGCGGTCGTCACCACGGACGCGGAATTCTTCATCAACGATGCGTGGCGCCCGCTCCAGGCGACGCAGGTCTTCGTCACGTCGCCGGCAGGCTTCGTCTGGGACGCGCGCATCAGCATGGCGCCGTTCATGCCCGCGTACGTGCGCGATTCGTATGTCGCCGGAACCGGAACGATGACGGCATCGCTGCTTGGCGTGTATTCGCTCGTGGATCAGTCGGCCATTCCGGAACTGAATGCCGGCGCGCTGCAACGATTTCTCGGCGAGGCGATCTGGCTGCCGACGGCTCTGTTGCCGAGCGCATCGGTAGTCTGGACCGCACGCGACGATTTGTCGGCGACGGTCACGCTGGCCGATCGCGGCACGAGCGTCTCGCTCCTCTACCGCATCGACCCGGACGGCCTGATGACGTCCATCTCGGGCGATCGCTACAAGGAGAGCAATGGGACCTACACCCTGCAGCCGTGGCAGATTCACTGTGCAGAACACGCTGAGCGAGACGGGATGACGATTCCGCTGCAATGTGAGGTCGCGTGGATCAACGGCGGCAGGTCCGAACCCTACTGGAGGGGCCGGGTTAGGTCGGTGTCGTATCGTTACAACTGATTGAAGTAGGATCGATGTCATGCGTATATCGCGATTCACTCTTGCTGTTTCGGCGGTCGCCGTGGTGGCCCTTGACCTCGGCGCGGCCGCGCAACAAAAGGCGGCCTCGCCCGCGCTGCCGAAAGTCACCGTCTACAAGACCTCCTCCTGCGGCTGCTGCAAGCTGTGGGTCGATCACATGAAGGCGAACGGCTTCGACGTGCAGGCGATGGATGTCGGGTCGGCGGATGTCCGCGCGGTCAGCAAGGCCGCCGGGTTGAAGGACGAAGACACGTCGTGCCACACCGCGAAGATCGGCAATTACACCGTCGAGGGCCACGTGCCCGCGGCCGACATCAAGCGGATGTTGCAGGAGAAGCCCGCAATCGCCGGCCTCTCGGCGCCCGGCATGCCGCAGGGTTCGCCCGGCATGGAGCAGGGCGTGAAGGAGCCCTACGACGTGATCGCGTTCAAGAAGGACGGCACGTCAACCGTCTACGCAAAACACAAGTAAGAAGGGTGCACAGGGTGCGCGGGGTGCACAAGGTGCACCCTTAGGCGCGCGTTTTTTCCATTCGGCGCAAGTACCGCAGCAGGCCGGCGTTCAACAGGAAGCACGCCACGCTCGCGAGCGCCGCCGGCCACACCAGCGAGTCATCCCCACCCAGATAGGCGTTCATCGTCGCCGTGAGCAGCCAGAGCTGCAGCACGACGAGGATCAGGACGAACGCGAGCATTCCCGTCACGATGGGGCCGCGTTGCGAGCGTGAGAACGTGCGTGGCGCGGCCATATCAGATCATGCTCGTCTCAACGCCGACGGCGTAGATATCGGTCCCCTGAATCTCGATCGCGATTCTCGGCAACGGGCGCGGCGGAGGGCCGGCGAGGACGCGGCCGGTGCGGAGATCGAACAGTCCCTCGTGACACGGGCAGTGAAACACGCCCTCTTCCGGTTTCGGAATTACGGCGCATGACAGGTGCGTGCACTTCTGGCTGAAGGCGACGTAGTCGGCCTCCGCGACACGCACGAGCACGCAGGTGTCGTGCCGCGCCGGATACTCGAACACCAGCGATCCGCCGACCTGCAGATCGTTTGTAGACGCGATCCGTTGCGCACCCGGCGGCAGCGCGCGCCCGCGCAGCCAGCTCTGCCCCGTGATCCAGAACTGGCCAACGACGAACGCGAAGCTGGTCAGTGTCAGAAACTTCACGAAGTCACGGCGCTCGACGTCGTGATCGAGCGGCCAATCGATCGGAAAGTCACGGCGCCAGGCCGGCTGATCTCGCATGGGCCGTCCATCGGGCGGCAGGCTGATGCTTTCGCGTTCAGGTATCGGAGTGGCCATCAGGTTAGATCTCCACGTGCTCGAACGGATCCGCGCCGCGCTGCGGCTCCAGCGAGGCGGTGACGTCCACGTTCTTCGCGATTTGCACGAACTGTTTCGGCGCCATGACGAACACCCGCGTGGTGATCGTCTGCTGTCCGAACTGAAAGCGGTTGGTGGGCGCCGACATCGGCCGCAGCCGGGCGATCTCTTCGGCGGTGCCGTAAAACAGCGCCTGGCTCGGACACACCGTGGCGCACATCGGTTTCTTGCCGACGCTGGTGCGGTCGTAACACATGTCGCACTTCATCATCAGCTTGCGATCCTCGTAGACCTCGGGCACGCCGAACGGGCACGCCTGCACGCAGTTGCCGCACGCGATGCAGCGCGGCTTGCGCGCCGATTGGACGACGCCGTCGGCGGTGCGCTTGATGGCATCGGCCGGGCACACCTCAGCGCACGTGGGCTGTTCGCAGTGCATGCACACCACCGGCACCGTCTGCACGCTGCTGGCGCGATCGACATATTCGAGGTGGATCATCGACTCGCCGCGATGCGTGTCGCATTCGCTGCATGCCTGCACGCACGCCTGGCAGCCGATGCAGCGGCTCGGATCGACGAAGAAGTGCAGGTGGGCGGGCTTCACTGCTGCGGCTCCAGCTCCGCGGCGTATGCAGGCGGGCCATCAGCCTTCTTCACCCGGCACGCGCACACCTTGTATTGCGGAATCTTGCTGATCGGATCCTGGGCTGCGACGGTCAGCTGGTTCGCGCTCTTCTTCCCTGCCCAGTGATAGGGAATGAAAACCGTGTCGGGCCGGATCGTGTTCACGACCATCGCGCGCAGCGTGATCGTGCCGCGCCGGGTCTCGGTGACCGTCCAGTCGCGATCGACGATGCCGAGCTTTTCGGCGAGCTTCGGATGGAGCTCGAGGCGCGGCTCAGGGTATTGATTGACGAGCGGTCCAATGCGTCGGGTCTGCGTGCCGGACAGGAATTGGCTGACGACGCGGCCTGTGGTCAGGAACGTCGGGTACTCCTCGCTCACATCGTCTGCAGGCACGCGATGGTCGGCGACATTGAAGCGCGCGCGGCCATCGGGGAAATAGAACGGGCCCGCGCCTTTCGCGATCGGGTTGTAGCTGCCGGGCTCAAACAGCCTCGGCGTGCCCGGATGATCCGCAATCGGCGCGCCGGTCTTCGGGTCCTCGGCATAACACGGCCAGAACACGCCCATCTCGCGCTCGACCTTTTCGTAGGTCACCCCCGAGTAATCGGCGATGCCACCCTTGCTGGCGACACGCAGCTCTTCGAAGATCTCGCGCGGCTCGGTGAACGTGAATCCCTTCGATCGATCGAGCGCGCGCGCGATGTCCTGGATGATCTTCCAGTCCTGCCGGGCCTCGCCCGGACACTCGACCGCCTTGTTGACCTTGATGACGCGGCCTTCGACCTGCGTGACCACGCCTTCATCCTCTTCGTGCAGGCTGCCGGGGAGCACGATGTCGGCGTGGCGGGCAGTGTCGTTGAGGAAGAAATCGATGGCGACGAAGAATTCGAGCTTCTCGAGACAGCGCGTCACGAAGTGGTTGTCCGGCAGCGACACCTTGGGGTTGAAGCAGATCGCGACCAGCCCCTTGATCTCGCCGGCGTCGATCTTCCGGAACATCTCGTAGGCATCGACGCCGGGGCCGGGCAGCTCGCGCTCGTCGATGCCCCACACGCCGGAGATGTACTTACGATGCTCGGGATTCGAAATGTCGCGCAGGCCCGGCAGCTGATCGCACTTCTGTCCGTGCTCGCGGCCGCCCTGCCCGTTCGCCTGCCCGACGATGGTGCCGTAACCGCAGTGCGGGCGGCCGAGCCGTCCCGTCGCGAGCACCAGGTTGATCGAGCCGAGCACGTTCTGCACGCCGTTCGAGTGGTGCTCGATGCCGCGCGCGTGCAGCAGGAAGCCGGTGGGCGCCTTCGCCCACATCTCCGCCGCGTGCTCGATCGATCGGCGCGGCACGCCGGTGACCTCGGCGGTCTTCTCGATGGTCCAGTCGCGGCAGTACGCCGCGACCGCGTCGAAGCCAACCGTGTGCGCGTCGATGAACCGCTGATCGATCCAGTGATGCTCGATCATGATCTGCAGCACGCCGGCGAAGAGCGCGGCGTCGCGGCCCGGCTTCACGGGCAGGAAGAGATCGCACGTGCGCGCGATCGGCGTCAGGCGCGGATCCTGGATGATGATCTTCGCGCCCTGCTCGCGCGCCTGCCAGAGATAGTTCGTGGTAATCGGCGAGCACTCGGCGACATTCGAGCCCGCGACCCAGATCACCGACGTGCCGATCATGTCGGCCCATGGATTGGTGACGCGATCGATCCCGAAAGCTTTCTTGTTCGCGGCGCCGGCGCTGACCATGCACAGCCGCCCGTTGTAATCGATGAACGGCGTCTTGAGGCACACGCGCGCGAACTTGCCGAGGAGATACGTTTTCTCGGTCGTGAGACTCGCGCCGCCGAGCACGCCGACCGAGCCGGGTCCGTGCGCGGACTGCAATCGAGAGATCTCCGAGGCGACGCGGCCGACGGCCTCCGCATATGGCATCGCGCTGAATCCATTCGGCGCTGACGGATCGCGGCGGAGCGCGGTCAGCAGCCGATCGGGATGCGAGCCCTGCAGGTATCGCTTCACGCCCTTCGGGCACAGCATGCCGCGATTGAACGGGAACTCCTCCCACGGCTCGAAACCGATCACCTGGTTATCGCGCACCTTCAACTGGATGCCGCACTGCTGGCCGCAGAAACAGCAATGCGTCTTCACGAGCTTCTCCGGCTCGACGCTCGTCGACAGGCGCTCGCCGGTCATGGCCGACAGGTGAGGGCCGAATCGCTCGTTGATGCGCCGTTCGTCTACAGGGATCGTTGCCACAATGCTCCTTGGGCAAGGCCGAACAGCGCGCGCCGGCACTTCGGGCACACGTCCTGGTAGTGCCCGCCCTGCTCGAGCTCGTACGCGAATCCGAGCTCGCGCTCGACGGTCGTGAGATCGCGCACCATCATCCGTGGTGCATACGCGCCGCCGCAGCGGCGGCACAACGCCTGTTCACCGCGCGCGCCGGCATCCTTGTAGAAACTGACGCCGAGCTGCGCCGGCCGCTGGAAGATGTGGAATAACTTGCCGAACGGCAGCCACAACAGCGTCACGATCACGGTGATCGCGTGCAGCACGGCGAGGAAGTCGTAGCCGTAGCCGCGCATCCAGGTATAGCTCGCCGTCAACATCAATCCCGTGACGCTGATCGCAAACAGCAACAGCAGCGGCAGGATGTCCTGCGCGAATTGCTGCGTGGCTGCCGCGCCGTGATCGATCATGCGGCGGCGGAACGCGAGCATCACGCCCGCGATCACGAGGAACGACGCCCACACCAGGCCGTGGAAGATCAGAAACGCGATCAACGAGTCGACCGGGAAGTCCTGGACCGCGACCCCGAAGACGAACGTGCGATACATCTCGATGTCGCCGGGAACGGTCTCGAAATGGACCCAGCCCCAGACCAGCGGGAACGTAATCGCCCCGGCGATGATGCAGCCCCACATGATCAGCCAGTGCGCCACACCGCGAAAGCGCGAGCGCGCAAAGATGAAACGATTCGCGGCCAGCTCGGTCGCGGCGCGCGAAGCGAGCCGCGCCGCATTCGACAGCCGCCATCCGGGCGTCATGAACGCCTGCCAGCCGCGGCGCCAGTACATCCGCGTCGGCGGGCGATCGATCCACATCGCGTAGCGATAGGTGATGCCAAACATCGCGAAGAGCGTCGCGAACGTGTAGCCGACCAGGGCGGCGTCGAAGTGCGCAAGGTTGCGTGAGCCGACGACGATGGCGGCGGCGAGCAGCAGCGTCATGGCCGCCGCCCACGCACCGGCGCGCACGCGATCGACGGCCTGCCGATCGATCGCGGGCAGGCTCGCGCGCCACGACACATCGGCGGGATGGAACACGCGCTGGTTGGCGGCACGCAGCGCGAGCGCCGTGAGCGAGAGCAAGACGAATCCCGGCCAGGTCACGCCGATCGTGTCGCGGAAGACGCCGAGCAACAGCGGCGGAAAGAATCCGCCGAGCCCGCCGAGCGCGCCGACCAGTCCGGTCACGGTACCGGTGTCGCGCGGAAAGCGCTCGGGCACGAGCTTGAAGACGGCGCCGTTGCCGAGTCCGAGCAGCGCCGCGCACGCCAGCGCGCCCACCGTGAAGGGAATCATCGACGGCGACGCGAGGAACAACGCAAAGAGCGCGACGCCGCCGAACACCCACGACAGCACTTGCGCGCCGCCGATGCGATCGGCCAGCCAGCCGCCGATCGGCCGCATCAGCGTCGCCAGCACAACGAAGCCGGCAGCGCGGAATCCGGCGTCACCAGGCGTGAGTCCGAATTGCGATCGCAGCAGCGTCGGCAGATAAATCGAGAACGCCACGAATCCGCCGAACGTCAAGAAGTAGAACGCGCCGAGCCACCATGCCACGGGCTCCTGGCGCAGCACGCGGATCATCGCGCCGACACCGGCAGGGCGCGCCGCGCTGGGGTTATCGCGCGCGAACAACGCGAAGACGATCGCCCACACCAGCAGCAGCACACCGACGCCGCCGAACACCGCCTGCCATCCCCACGCTCCGGCTGCGACGGGTCCGCCGAACACCGCCGCTGACTGTCCAAGCAAGCCGAGACCGAAGATGCCGAGCGCCGTGCCCTGCATCGCCTTCGGCGTCCATCGGGATACGAAAGCGGCGCCGATCGAGAACGACGATCCCGCAAGGCCGATGAAGAATGCCGCGGCCACGAGCGATTGATATGAGTTCGTCAGCGTCACGACCCACGCCGCAACGGCGGACGTGGCCAGCAGGATCGTGAACATCGCGCGGCCGCCGAAGCGATCCGTGAGCATGCCCATCGGCAGGCGCGCCAGCGACCCGAGCAGCACGGGCACAGCTACCAGCAGCGCCGTTTGGGAGGCCGAGAGATGGTAGAGGTCGGTGAAAACGGGCGCCAATCCGCCGATCAGGCCCCAGGCGGCGAAGGAAATCGCGAACGAGAGCGTGGCCAGAGCCAGTGCGCGCCAGCTCATGGGTATGCCGCGCCGATCATCCTCACAGTATTGCATCGGCATCAGCAGCGGGCGGCAATGATCGGCGTCATATGCGCCTGACGATGAACCGGCGATGCTAGAGGAGTCATGAAAAAAGGCGTTCTCGATCCGATGAATCCCGAGCGGATTTGCTGGGGTTGCGAGCGCTATTGCCCGGCGAACGACCTGGCCTGCGGCAACGGCACGATTCGCACGCCCCATCCACGCGAGTTGTTTGATGACGACTGGCAAGAGTGGGCGCAGGATCGTTCCGATCCGCGTCAGAGCCGCTCGACATCGCGGTCAGCGGAGTGATGGCGGCAAGCGCTGGCGTCTGGGATCGCGGCGACATCGTCGCCGGCTTTGCGCGGTCGGCGCCGAACTCCCAGCTGATCGACTACGCGCGCCGGCACCGGTGCCGATGGTGTTCGACGCGCGTGCTCGACATCGGGTGCGGCGCCGGACGCAACGCCGTGGCCCTTGCCGCTGACGGATTCGATGTGATCGGCGTCGATCGATCGGCGCCGATGCTTGCCGCCGCGGCGGCGCGCGACGCCGGCGGCCGGCTGAAGATCATCGCCGCGTCGATGGATCACCTGCCAATTCGCAGCGACTCGATCGATCTGATCATCGCGCACGGCATCTGGAACCTGGCGAGCTCCGGCGCCGAGCTCCGGGCCGCGATCGCCGAGGCCGCGCGCGTCGCCGCACCCGGCGCGGCGCTGTTCGTTTTCACGTTCTCGCGTCATACGCTTGCCGATGCCGCCGTGCCGGTGAGCGGCGAGTCATTTGTGTTCACGGATTTTTCAGGCGAGCCGCAAGTGTTCCTGACGCGCGAGCAACTGCTCGAGGAAATGAACGGCGCCGGCTTCGCGCTCGATCCGTCGCTGCCGTTCCGCGAGCTCAATCTCCCGCCGCCGGGACAGGCCCGCATCGGCGGAGCTCCCGTGATCTTCGAGGCGGCGTTCCGCCAGTCAGGAAAGTGACTGATGGCCGGCACCATTCCACCCGCTGAAGCCCTCCGTCTCGCCGATCTGATCGCGCCCACCGAGCGCGGCATCGCCAGCCGCGTGCTCGCGAAAACGAGCGGCGGCAACGTCACGCTGTTTGCGTTCGATCGCGGTGAAGGCCTGAGCGAGCACACGACGCCCTTCGACGCCCTGGCGCTCGTCATCGACGGATCGATGACGTTCACGATTGGTGGTGCGCCAATCGCCGCCGGCGCCGGCACGGTCGTCCGGCTGCCGGCGAATGTGCCGCATGCGGTCGACGCCGGCGAGGCGGCGCGCATGCTCCTGATCATGCTGCGCGAGCCGGCGGCGAAGCCGTAGTCGAACCGCACCGTCAGCGAGGCGGTGTCGCGGCGAAGTGACCGTGCGCCGCGGCGCTGATCGCTTCGTGCAGGCGCTCGACGTAGTGAATGTATTCGACGTACGCCTGCACGAATCGTCGTCCCGCCGCGAGGTCACCGGGATCAAACATCCGCGCCTCTGCGACCTCCACGAAGTGCCGATGCAGGCCGGCGGCCAACTCGGTCGTGAGAAAGCCCGCCAGTGATTTCATCGATCCGTCCGCCAAGGCGCGATCGGCGGCCGGAATCGCCGGACCAAGATCCTGGCCGGCCGGCTTCAAGCCGGTGAACGCCTCGCCTTCTCCGGCGCGATGAATGCGGACAACCGTCTCGAAGAAATAGCGATCGGCAAGCGCCTTCGCCTGCGCATTCAGCGCGCGCACGGCCATGGCTTGCGCGAACGCCGCGCGCACCTCGGCTTCTCCGTCGGGCTGAACCCAGATCAGCGCGTGATTGACGTCGTTGGTCTCGAGCGCCTTCGTGGCCGCCATGACCACCGGGCCGTCGAGGCTGTCGCAGTGCGCGAAGACGGCCGATGGCGCGGCGACTGAGACGCCGATGGCGATCGCCGCCGCAAGCAAGTTTTTCGTGATGGTCACGACACTCCTCCAGTGGTACGGATCTGCACAACCGATGCCGCCGGGAACGCGTCGAATCCGTGTGATCGTCACGCGCGAAGGCAGGGAAAAACACGCGCCTTGTCGAAAATTCCGCGCGTCATTCACCAGGCTCTCAATGATTGGCGCCAAACAGGCGGGTACGGCGTTTGCCCCTCTACTTCCTTGCATGCGTATGACGCGTGTCATGGCCCACTGCCGCGGAGTGCGACACGCTGGGCCCAAGGGGGAGCATGGGCATCCGCTCGGTACTGCCGGATCTCGCGCACTGGAAAGCCCAGGTCAAATGTCAGGCCGGATGTCCGGTCTCGACCGACGCGGGCCGATACGTCCAGCTGATCGCAGACGGCCGCCTCGAAGAGGCCTATCTCGTGGCGCGTGCCCCCAATCCCCTGGCGTCGGTGTGCGGGCGCGTCTGCGCGGCTCCCTGCGAAGACGCGTGCCGCCGCGGCGACATCGACGCGCCGGTGTCGATCCGCGCGCTCAAGCGTTACGTCACCGAGCAGTACGGCGTCGAGTCGATGCGGCCGGACACGCAGGATGCGCTCCGCGGCGACGGCGTGCACGAAGGCAACCGCTACACCGGGCACGCGCCGATCGCGTTTCATTTTTCGTCACCGCCTGAAGCGGCGGGACCGCGGCGAAAAGTCGCGGTGATCGGCGCCGGGCCCGCCGGTCTTGCTGCCGCTCACGATCTTGCGCTGCTCAATTACTCGGTCACGATTTTCGAAGCCGCCGCCGAGCCGGGCGGCATGATGCGCTTCGGCATTCCGGAATATCGATTGCCGCGCACGCTGCTGCGCGCGGAGATCGATCGGATCGTCGCACTCGGTGTCGAACTTCGCCTCAACACTCCGCTGTCGCCGGCATTCGGTCTCGCGGAGCTGCGCCAGGCGGGGTTTGACGCCGCGTTCCTTTCGGTCGGCGTCTCGCGCGGCCGCGATCTGCAGGCCCCGGGCGTCGAGCTCGACGGCGTGGTCAAGGCGGTCGACTACCTGCTCAACATCAATCGCGGATTCCGCATGGACCTCGGCCGCAGGGTCGTGGTGATCGGCGGCGGATTCGTCGCGTTCGACGCGGCGCGCACGGCGCTGCGCGCCGGCCGGGACGAGGCGATGCCCGATCCGGGTGAAACCGACGCGCGCGTCAAAGAGGCGCTCGATGCGGCGCGCGCCGCCATTCGTGGCGGTGCAACCGAGGTCACCGTCGTCTCGCTGGAAGACTTCGCCGAGATGCCCGTGCTGCGGACCATGCAGGGCCACGAGGAATTCGAGGAAGCCAAGCGAGAAGGCGTGCGCTTCATCACGCGCCGCGGTCCGCGCCAGTTCCTCGGCACGTCGCGTCTCGAGCGCGTCGAGCTGCGCGGCGTGAAATCGGTTTTCGACGCCAGCGGCCGCTTCGCGCCGGAATACGACGACTCGATCGTCGATTCGATCGGCGCCGATGCCTGCATCCTGGCGATCGGCCAGAAGCCCGATCTGTCGTTCGTGAAACCCGAAGACGGCATCGCGCTCACGCCGGGCGGCACGATCCGGATCGATCCGGCCACGCTCGCGACCTCGGCTGCCGGCATCTATGCCGGCGGCGACGTCGCCTTCGGACCGCGCAACCTGATCGACGCGGTCGCCAACGGCAAGCGCGCGGCGCGCTCGATTCACGAGTACCTCTCCCGCGCGCGGGCTCGCATCGAGACGCACCTCGAAATCGAGACGCTGATCACGTCGCGCTACCGCACCATCGCCGGATTCGAGATCAGCGATCGCGAAGCGCCGCCGACGCTCGATCTCGGACGCCGTACCGGCATCACCGAGGTCGAAACCGGATACGACGCCGCCGCCGCGGCACGGCAGGCCGCGCGCTGCCTGGTGTGTCACGTCCAGACGATTTACGACCCGGAAAAGTGCGTGCTCTGCAACCGCTGCGTCGACGTGTGCCCCGAGTACTGCCTGTCGATCGTGCCGCTCGAGGCGATCGATCTCGATCCGGCGGAGCGCGCGGCGATTGCAGCGCGCGCCGATGCGAACGGCTTTCCGCTCGCCGCGATGATCAAGGACGACGACCGCTGTATCCGGTGCGGACTGTGCGCGATTCGCTGCCCCACCGAGGCGATGACGATGGAACGATTCACGATCACCGAGCGGTGGGCGCCCACGGAGCAACTATGAGCGACACCAAGCAACCTCCCGACCGTAGAGACTTTCTGCTCAAGCTCGGCACCGGCGCCGGCATTTGCGCGATCACCGTACAGGCCGCGGCCTCGATGCGATCGCTGGTGCCGAACGTCTCGTACGACTCGCCGACCACCGTGAAGCTTGGATCGCCGGCGGAGTTTCCGGAAGGACTGAAGTTCCTTCCCGACGAGCGCCTGTTCGTGTTCCGCGACGGCAACACCTTCCACGCCGTCTCCGCGGTGTGCACGCACCTGGGCTGCACCGTGCATGCCGAACCGCTGCCCAATCCGCAGACGGTCGACGAAGACGGCGCGACCGTGAAGCTGACGCACCGGTTCCTGTGTCCCTGTCACGGCTCGCGCTATCGCGGTGACGGCGCGAACGTCTCCGGCCCGGCGCCGAAGCCACTGGCGTGGTTCCGGCTGTCGCTCGCGGCGGATGACGGGCAACTCGTCGTCGATCTTGCCGATGCGGTCGAACACGACTTCCGGCTGACTGTGGGGTGATGCGATGCGCCTGCCGACACTGGTGCGGACCAAACCCGAGGCGCCCGGCGTGCACGCCGAGCCGTTCTGGAGCTTCCGCCCGCAATCCGATCGCGAAGCCGGCGACGCCATCGTCAGCAACTTCGCGCTGCATTGGTTTCCCGCGAAGATCAGCAAGGCGTCGATGGCGTGGAGCTATTCGTTCTGGCTCGGCACCATCTCGGCGGCGTTGTTCTTCCTGCTGATCCTGTCCGGCCTGCCGCTGCTCTTCCTCTACGTGCCGTCGGTCGAACGCGCGTATCAGTCGGTCAAGGACATCGAGTTCGTCGTGACGTTCGGATCGTGGATCCGCGCGGTCCATCGCATTTCCGCGCACCTGATGGTGATTGCGGTGGCGCTGCACTTGATCCGCGTGTTCCTGACCGGCGCGTACAAGAACGGCGCCGGACGCGGCCAGCGGCGGCAGATCAACTGGGTCATCGGCGTGGTGATGTTCCTGGTCACGCTGTTCCTGTCGTTCACCGGCTACTTGCTGCCATGGGATCAGCTCGCGTTCTGGGCGGTCACGGTCGGCACCAACATCGCGTCCTCCATTCCAGTGATCGGACCCGACGTCCGCGAGCTGATGATCGGCGGCCGCGCCATCGAACAGGCCACGCTGATCCGCTTTTACGTGCTGCACATCATCGTCCTGCCGGGCCTGCTCGGCGGCCTCTTTGCGTATCACATGTGGCGCGTGCGCAAGGACGGCGGGCTGGCGCGCGCCGACGCCGAGAGCGTCCTAGAGTCGGCACGGCCGGTCGCCGTGGTGCCGACCAAGACCTACACGCTGCTCGGCGTCGCGCGCGGCACCGCGCCGGCGGTGACCGCGAAGTCGATCGAGGCGCCGGAGACCACGGTCAACGCGGTGCCCGATCTCGTGAGGCGGGCGGCGATCGCCACGCTCGGCACCATCGCCGTCGTCAGCATCATGTCGGTGTTCATCGCGTCGCCGCTCGAGGAGCCGGCCAACGCACTGGTCACACCGAATCCCGCGAAAGCACCGTGGTACTTCCTGTGGCTGCAGGAGATCGTCACCGACACGACGATCCGCATCGGCTCGTTCACGCTCAACGGCGCATTCGTCGGCGGCGTGATTCTGCCGGGCCTGCTGGTCGGGCTGATGACGATCTGGCCGTGGCTCGATCGATCGTCGTCACTCGCCGCCGGCGTCTGGCTGCCGCGATCGCGCCGCACGCAGAACATCGTGTTCCTGCTGATCATCGTCTTCGTGCTCGCGCTCACGTTCGTCGGCATGGTGCTGCGCGGTCCCTACTGGAACATCTACTGGCCGTGGGAAGCGTGGCCGGAGATCCCGGGGAGGATCTGATGGAGAAACGCACGAACTCTCCGTATCCGCGGATCGACCGCCTGATCATGGCCGGCATCGGCATCGTGCTCGTCATCGGCACGGTGCTCTTCATCTGGAGCGATCGCGCGCACGACTGGCGCTATTACCAGATGGAATTCCGGCAGATGGTCGCCGAGAAATTTGGCGATGACAAGGCGGTGAAGCTGCCCTCGGGCGTGCAGCAGATCTGGGTCGCCGATCTGTCACGCGCCGATCGCTGCGTGACCTGTCACCAGGCCACTACCTACAAGGGATTCGAGTCGGCCGAACAACCGTATCGAACCCATCCGCCCGAACCGCTGAAGCAACACCCGATCGAAGAGTTCGGCTGCACGTCGTGCCACGGCGGCCAGGGCTGGGCGATCGATACCGCGGCGGCGCATGGCGAGGTCGCGCATTGGGAAGAGCCGCTGCTCAGCCGATCGCTCGGCGAGTCGTACACGCTCGCCGGCAACAAGAACGCGCTGATGCAGATGAACTGCAACACCTGTCACCGCTTCGACCGCCAGACGCCCGGAGCCGGCGCCATCAACCTGGCCAAATCGCTCGTCAACGAGAAGGGCTGCCGCGCCTGTCACGTGATCAACGGCTTCGGCGGATCGATCGGTCCGGACCTCACTGCCGTCGGCGAGAAGCCGCCGGAGCAATACGAGATGAGCCGGCTGTCGGGCCAGCGCTCCGCATTTGCGTGGCACGTGGCCCACTTCAAGGATCCGCGCGCGCTCAGCGAGGGCACCGTGATGCCGAACTTCAATTTCAGCAGCGAGCAGGCGCAGTCGCTCGCCATGCTGATGCTGTCGTGGAAGCGCAACGACGTGCCCGCGAAGTACGTCGCCGGCGCGCCCCGCACCGATCCGCGCAGTGCTGAAGAGTTGCAGGCGGAAGCGGCGATGAAGAACGGGCCTGGCGGATGGTTCGTGCAGACCGGCTGCTTCGTCTGTCACTCGATCTCGTCGCTCGGCGTGAAGAGTCCCGCGCAGATTGGTCCCGATCTGTCGACGGCGGTCGAGGACGTGCAGAGCCGCTTCGGCGTCACGGTCGATCAGTTCCTGGCCAATCCGACCGGGACGATGAGCGTGGTGCTGACGCGCCAGATCGTGCTCACGCCCGAGCAGAAACAAATCGCGATTCAAAAACTTCGTGACGCATTCGCCGCCTACCAGAAACAGCGCGGCGCGGCGCAGACGACCGTTAGCGGACAGTAGGAGGCACTCATATGACTCGTTTCATTCGATCGGCCTGGATCGGCGTCGCGGGCGTCGTCCTGCTGGCGGCGCTGGCCACCCAGTGCACGCCGAGCCAGCCGGCATCCCGGCGCGCCGCCGGCGGCGGCGCGCAGTCGGACGTGGCGCTCGCGGCGCAGAAGACGTATGTCGCGCCCGGCGATCTCGACACGTACTACATGTTCGCGTCGGGCGGACATTCGGGGCAGGTCTACGTCTACGGCGTGCCGTCGATGCGTCACCTCGCGACCATCCCGGTGTTCACGCCGTACCCCGCCACCGGATACGGCTTCGACGATGACAGCAAGAAGATGCTCGGCGACCTGGCGTGGGGCGACGTGCATCACCCGGCGCTGTCGGAGACCAAGGGCGACTACGACGGCCGCTGGCTGTTCATCAACGAGATGAACGGCCGTCTCGCGCGCATCGATCTGCGCGACTTCAAGACCAAGCAGATCCTCGGTCCCGTGCCGAACCTGCACGGCAACCACGCCTCGTCGTTCGTCACCCCGAATACCGAATACGCGATGATGGCGACACGCTTCTCGGTGCCGGTGCCGCGCCGCCCGATCAGCGTCGACAAGTACGCCACCGACTACAAGGGCATCATCGCCGGCGTGAAGATCGATCCGAAGTCCGGGGAGATGGCGCTGGCGTGGCAGATCCTGATGCCGCCATTCGATTACGATCTCGGCGACGCCGGCAAGCTCGCGTCCGACGGGTGGATGTTCCTGACGTCGTATAACTCCGAGCGCGCCACCGGCAAGCTCGAAGTCACGGCGTCGCAGCGCGATCGCGATTACATCGCCGCGGTCGACTGGCGCGCCGCCGAGAAAGCCGTCAACGAAGGCAAGGGCGAGGTCATCGACGGCGTCAAGGTGCTCGATCCGAAGAAGGTGCCCGGCGTCGTCTACTTGATGCCCTGCGGCAAGTCGCCGCACGGCGTCGACGTCTCGCCCGACGGCAAGTGGATCATCGGCTCCGGCAAACTGCAGGGCGTCACCACCGCGTTCAACTTCGAGAAGATCCAGACCGCGATCCGCAACAAGGACTTCACCGGCGACGAAGACGGCATCCCGGTCCTCAAGTACGAATCGATCAAGGACGCCGAGGTCCCGGTCGGACTCGGTCCGCTGCACACGCAATTCGGACCGGACGGCTGGGCGTACACTTCGCTGTTCGTCGACAGCGCCATCGCCAAGTGGAAGCTGGGTACGTGGGAAGTCGTCGACAAGGCGCCGATGTCGTATTCGATCGGCCACCTGTCGGCGGCCGAAGGCGACACCGTCAGCCCGGACGGCAATTACCTGGTCGGCCTCAACAAGCTCTCGCACGGCCGTCACCTCAGCGTCGGCCCGTCACAGCCGGAATCGTCGCAGCTGCTCGACATCACCGAGGAGAAGATGAAGCTCCTCTACGACGCGTTCACCGAGCCCGAGCCGCACTACGCGCAGATCATCAAGGCCGACAAGATCAAGACGATCGAGGTTTATCCGAAGGACGAGAACAAGCATCCGCTGGCGGTGTGGGACGTCAAGGACGCCGGCGTCACGCGCAACGGCAAGAAGGTCACCGTGAAGCTGGTCGCGGTCCGCTCGACGTTCACGCCATCGAGCTTCGAGGTGAACGCCGGTGACGAAGTGACCGTCGCCATCACCAACATCGAGCAGACCACCGACGAGCTCCATGGCTTCGGGCTGCTCGACTACAACATCAACATCGTCATCGATCCCGGCGAGACCAAGACGGTGACGTTCACGGCGAAGAAGAACGGCGTCTTCGCCTACTACTGCACCAACTTCTGCTCGGCGCTCCACCAGGAGATGCAGGGCTACATGGTGGTCAAGTAACGCGTCGATCTCGGAAATCGGATCTCGGATCTCGGATTTAGGTGGTCACTATGCAGGCGTTCCTCAAACCGGTGAATCGGTTCCTGTCGGAACCGATCGGTCTCGCGGCCAGACTCATGCTGCTGGCCGCGGCGGTCCTGCTGGTGGCCACCTATTTTTTCCCGCTCTGGAACCTGACGATGTTCGCGCCGCAGTATCCCGACGGGCTGCGGCTCGACATCTATTCGTACACGCTCGTCGGCGGCAACGGCGGACAGGACATCAAGGAGATCAACGTCCTCAATCACTACATCGGCATGCAGGACCTGGTGAGCGAATCGTTCACCGAATTCAAGTGGATGCCGTTCGTGATCGGCGCGCTTGGGTTGCTGGTCCTGCGCGCCGCCGTGCATGGGACGGTCGTCGCGCTCGTCGATGTGACCATGCTGTTCGTGTATTTCGGCGCCTTCTCGTTATGGTCGTTCGGCTACAAGCTCTATCGCTACGGACATGATCTGGCGCCGACGGCAGCCGTGCAGGTGCCGCCGTTCATGCCGCCGATGTTCGGCGGTCAACAGATCGCCAACTTCGAGGTGTATTCGTATCCGAGGCCGGCCACCTATGCGATGGCCGGTGTCATCCTCCTGCTCGTGTCGGCGCTCGCCTGGACGTGGTGGGACGATCGGCGCTCGCGGCGGGTCGGGATGGTGGCGTGATGATCGGCGCGCTGCTGCTCGCGGCCGCGCTGCAGACGGACGCGTTGCCACCGCAGGGCCAGATCGAGGGCCGGCCGCCCGACGCCGATCTGTCGCCGATCCAGCGGCGCATCGATACGGCGCGCCCGGGCGACACCGTGATCGTGCCGGCCGGCGTCTACCGCGGTGACGTGATCATCGATCGTGCGCTGACGCTGATCGGGGTCGAGCGCCCGATGCTGCAAGGCAGCGGCCACGGCAGCGTCGTCCGCATCCGCGCCGCTGACGTCACCATCGAAGGCTTCGACATCGACGGCGGCGGCACCGGCGATCTTGGCCGCGATACCTCGGGTATCCACGTCGCCGCACCCCGTGCGGCGATTCGCGGCAACCACATCCGGCAGTCGCTGTTCGGCATCTACCTTCGCGAATCAGACGATGCGATCGTCGAGCACAATTCGATCGACGGCATTCCCGGGCGGCCGCCCGGCGAGGTCGGCTCCGGCATTCACCTCTGGAACAGCCAGCGCTTCCGCGTGCACGGCAACACCATCACGGGTACCCGCGACGGCCTCTACATCCAGTCGTCGGCACACGGACTGGTGAGCGGCAATCGCGCCACCGACTTGCGCTACGGCCTGCACTACATGTTCTCCGACGACAACGTGTTCGAAGACAACATCTTCGAGAACGGCGCCGCCGGCGCGGCGCTGATGTACTCGAATCGTCTCGCCTTCCGCCGCAACCGCTTCGTGCGCAATCGCGGCTTCGCGTCGGTGGGCCTGCTGCTCAAGTCGTGCGACGACGTGATCGCCGAGGACAACCTGATCGCCGACAACGCGCGCGGGATCTTTCTCGAGGGATCGAATCGCAACCGCTTCGTCCGCAACATCGTCGCGCTGTCGGACATGGCGCTGGTCATCTACGACTCGAGCGGCGCCAACGTGTTCGAGGGCAACGCGTTCATCGGCAACCTGGCGCCGCTGTCGCTGTCGGGCAAGCGGACCGACACGCGATTCGATCGCAACTACTGGTCGGATCACGGCGAGCCCGACCTCGATGGCGACGGGATTGCCGATCGGCCGTACCGGCTGTCGAACGTGTTCGACCACCTGCGCGGCAACCTGACCGCCGCCGACCTGTTCTCCCAGAGCACCGCCGCCGCCGCGCTCGGCGCGGCCGAGCGGGTGTTCCCGGTGCTCGATCCGATTCCGGTCGTCGATGCACATCCGCTGGCCACGGCGCCGCGGCTCGCCGCCGTCCCAACCGCAACGCGCGAGCCGGGTACGCCGGCCATCGCGAGCCTGGTCCTGCCCGCGCTCCTCTTGTTACTCGGCAGCGGCCTGCTCGCGGTGGCCCGGCGGTCTCCCGTAACGGAGGCGGCATCGTGATCGAATACCGCGCCTTCACGAAGACGTACGCCAGCCGCACGGTCGTCGATGCGTTGACGCTGACCGTGCCGCGTGGATCGGTCGTGGCGCTGCTCGGTCCGAACGGATCCGGCAAGACCACGTCGATCAAAGCCGCCGCCGGCTTGATTCGCCCCGATTCAGGCGACGTGCGTGTGGGCTCGTTCTCGTTCCTTCCTCAACGCGTCTCTTTCCCGGGCGCCCTGACCGGCCGCGAGGTCGTCGAGTTCTACCGCCGCCTTCGCGACGTTCCGGCCGGAAGCGCCGAGCGCGTGCTGAAGTTCGCGTCGCTGAACGGCGCCGGCTCGCGCGCGGTCTCGACGTATTCCGGCGGGATGGTGCAACGGCTCGGGCTGGCCGTGGCGACGTTGCCGGCCGTGGACGTGCTGCTGCTCGACGAGCCAACCGCGGCGCTCGATCCCGACGGATTGTGCGCCTTCTATGGACTGGTGGACGAGCGGCGGCGCGCCGGCGGCTCCATCTTCTTCAGCTCGCATCAGCTCGGCGACATCGAGCGGCTCGCCGATCGCATCGCGGTGATCGTCGGCGGCAAGCTCGTGGCGGAACTGAGCGAGCGCGAACTGGCAGCACGGCTCGCCGATCGCGGCGTGATGCGCGTGCGGCTGGCGGCGCGCGTGCCCGCGGTGCTCGATCGCGTGCGCGAGCGATCGCCGAAGGCCCTGTGGTTTGGCGAGGAGCTGATCGTGCCCGGCGCCGCGTCCGTGCGGCCGGCGATCCTGGACATCGTCCGCAACGCCGGCGGAGAAATCACCGGCTTGACCGCGGAAGAAGGCCGCCTCGATCATTTCTATCGAGAGCTGACTGGAGGTCATTCATGAGACGCATGCTGTTCGGCGCCTGCCTGGTGATGACGGCGTGTGCGCCAGGGCCGCCGGTGCCGTCGACGATTCGCCTCGGCGAAGATGCGTGCGCGCGCTGCCGCATGACGATCGTCTCGCTCGAGACGGCGGCGCAGATCGTTGCGCCTGGTGCGGAGCCAATCATGTTCGACGAAATCGGCTGCCTCCAGGACTATCTCGCCGACCACCCCTTGGCCGCGGAGGCCACGGTGTTCGTCGCCGATCATCGCAGCGGCGAGTGGCTCGATGCGAGGAGCGCCGTGTTCACGCGGACCACGCTGCACACACCGATGTCGTCGGGCCTGATCGCGCATGCGGACTCGGCCTCGCGCGACGCGGATCCAGCCGCCCATGACGGGCTTCTGGTCGCGGCCGCCGACATCCTCGCCCGGCCGGCTTTGAGTGCCCGGCCATGAAGAAGAACCTGTCGGTGCTGTGGTTGTGCGCGCGCTACGAGCTGATGCTCGCGATCCGCTCGCGATGGCTGCAGGTCTTTGCCACGGTATTTGCGGGACTGTCGCTCGCGGTCGCCGGTTCCGGCTACATCCTGTCGGGCGGGCACGGCGTCCAGGACTTCTCGCGGACCGCCGTGTCACTGGTGCAAATCGTGCTGCTGCTCGTGCCGCTGGCGGCGCTCGTCTTCGGCGGCCTGGCGCTCACACCCGATCGCGGCGCCGCCGAGTTGATCTATTCGCAGCCGGTCGCGCGCGGCGTGATTCTGATCGGCCGGATGCTCGGCGTCTGGCTCGCGCTGGCTGCCGCCGAGTCAATCGGATTCGGCGCCGCCGGGCTGGTCGTGCAGTCGCAATCCGGCATCGACGGCATCGGCCGCTACGCCGCGCTGGTTGGAACGGCCATCGTCGTGACCGGCATCTTCCTCGGTCTCGCGGCGCTCATCGCGGCGCTGTCACCGGGCCGGCGGACGCGGGTGCTGGCGGCCGCGCTGGTCGTGTGGTTCGTGACGGTGATGCTCTTCGACGTGGGCGCGCTCGGCGTCGCCTCGCTGCTGCGATCGGGCTCAGCCTCGCGGCTGTTGATTACCGCCACGTTGATCAATCCGGTCGATGCGGCGCGCACCGGCGCGCTGCTCGCCATCGACGGCAGCGCCGCATTCGGCGCCGCCTCACTGGCGCTGCTTCGATTCACCGGCGGCATCGGCGGCGCCGCGCTGCTGATCGTGTCGTCTCTGGTGATGTGGTTGTGCGCGCCGCCGTGGCTGGCGGCGCGGCTGCTCAACCGCAGCGACATCTAGGAGGCGGCGGCGTCCTCGAGCGCATCGCGGTTCAACAGCACGAAACCATCCTTCTCGGTGTGCAGCACGTCTTCCTTCTGCCACCGGCTCATGATGCGGATCGCGGTTTCGATCGTCGTGCCGGTCAGGTCGGCCAGCTCCTGCCGCGACAGCGGCATCGGCACGAAGAGCCCGCCGCGATCGGCGCGGCCGATCTGATCGCCCAGCTTCAGGAACAGGCGCGCAAAGCGCGCGTCGACGCGCGCCCCCGACATTTCAGCCAGGCGCCGCGTCAGCTCGGCGAGGCGGATCGTCAGTCCCGAGAGGAGCCCGCGCACCATCGCCGGATCGTCTTCCAGCAACCGGAAGAATGCGCGCTGATCGATGCTGAGAACGTCGGTGGGCTCGAGCGCCAGCGCCGAGGCCATGAACGGCGCGCCTTCATAGACGGCGACCGCGCCGAGCGGATCGCCGGCGCCGAAAATCTCGAGGATGATTTCCTTGCCGGCCGGCGTCGACTTGAATACCTTGACGCGGCCCGACACGATCGTCATGAACGCGTGCGCCGGATCGCCCTCCGCGAAGATCAGCTCACCACGATCGTGCGACTTGATGTGCGCCACCGCGGAGACGCGGGCGCGAAGCTCCGGCGACAGGCGCCTGAAGAACGACAGGCGGCGCAGCAAATCATCGTCCGGTGCGATCACGTCGTCGATGATAGCTGACTACCAGACCTGGCGTTCGAGTTCCAGGGCGGCGGGGAACAACAGCTCGTTCTCGATGCGGTGTTGCTCGCGGAGCTCCTGTTCCAGATGGCGCAGTGCAGTCATGCAGCGGGCCCACGCCGGCAAGAGAGTGTCCGGCTCGCCCACGCCGCGCGCGCACTGACGCAGTTGATCGAGCGCGGACTCAATCCGCACGTGTTCCGCTTCCATCAGGCGAATCGGATGCAGCACAGTCGAGAACGGATGCGCCGGCCGGCCGCCGCCGGCGCGCTGAGCGCTCGAGAGGGCCTCGATCGCGGGGAACAACAGGTTCTCTTCCTTGGCGAGATGCGACTCGATTTGATCCGCCAGCTCGCTGAAGGCGTCGCGCATCACGGTGAGCGTCGATGATGCACCGGCCGCGACGATTTCGTCGAGCTCGTGACGGATCAGCGGCAGCGATTCATGAAGCGAGGCATGGTACCGCTCGACGATGGCGTCGCACATGGCGTCGAGGGACCGGCCGCCTTCGTATCCGCGGTCCATGCCTGCCTCCTTTCTTCGAACGTCCGATACCTATCTGACTGGAACGAGGTGCGCCTCCTCATCGCCCGCGAACTGGTATCCGGTCAGCACGGGCGGGCCGTCGGGCACGCGCTTCGTGCTCTTGGTGAACGCGCCGGGCGCCTTGCCCCAGCGGGGTTTGCAGTGAAACGCGACGAGCTCTTCACCGAGCCCCTTGTCCGGCACGAAGCGATGCACGCTCGTGCACGGCTCCCCGCGCGCCATCCGGGCGTCGTCGTGGACGAACACGACCGGGCCCGACACGAACGCGCCGGCGATCGATACGGTGTCGGTGAGATTGACGGCGGCCCACTTGACGGCCGGCGCCGCAATGATGCGCGGCACGAGCAGGGTGAGACTGGCGAGCACGAGAAGCGATCCGGCGATGAGTCGCGACCGCATAATGGCATCCTCCTTGTCGACGTTGACGTGACTCTCACGCTACCGCCGCCCGGCGGCAGTGACCATGACGGGCGTCATACGCGTCAGTGGCTGGCGATCGGGCGAATGGCGCCCGTCATCTCCTGGTGGCTGCGATACACCTCCTTCAGCCGCGTTGCGGCGAGGGCGCGTTGCTCCGGGGTCAGCGGGATGCGTGTGGACAGCACCATCGCCATCGTGCCGGTCGGCGCCTGCAGGAATTCGTCGAGCGACACGCCGAACCTGCTGGGCACGTCCTCGACGGCAGTGGACAGATCAGGCGCGATCGCGGTGATGTTCAGGACGTTGTAGGCGGAGATCGAATGGCAGGCGGTGCAGCCGGTCTGCTTGAACCAATCGCCGCCCTGTACGTCAGGTCCCGCAATCGTGGCGGCGGCTTCTGCCGGCGGCGGCGGTGCGCATGCCGGTATCGTCACGATCAACAAGAGCGCAGCAGCGCACGCAATCGGCGCGCGTCTCATATGGCACGCACCAACATCACGGCGACGGCGATGATCGCCAGGCCGAGCACCAGCAACAGCCGGCCGAGCCATCGGGCTTGTGCCTTCGTCCCGGTTCGGGCGTGTGCGGCACTGAGGACCGTGACGATCGCCACCAGCGCGAGCTTCCACTGCAACAGCAGGCCGAACGAAGTGGCGCGCCACTCGGGACGAAAGAAGTCGGACGGCTGGACGCCGCGCGACCAGAGATTGAAGGTGCCGGTCACGGCGAGAATGGCCAGACAGATCCACGATACGCGCTCGAACCTGGGTCCGAACCAGTCGAGGAAATCCGCGCGCGCCGGTTCGGGCTGGCGGCGAAAGTACGGCATCACGAGCACGACGAACGCGACCATGCCTCCGGCCCACGTCATTGCCGCAAGGATGTGCAGCCATACAGAGGCCAGGTAAATGCCCCGCATGCCTACCAGCCTAGGGTCTACCGGCGTCCGACGGTATGACCGTGGTCATGGCCGCGACCGCCGAGGATGTTGACAGCGTCGACTTGCCCGATCCCGATGGACCGAGCAGCACAACGAATTACGCTCGGCGGGCCGTCCCATTCAATCGTGATCGCCTCCG